>ENA-ORXB01002069-ORXB01002069.1-sediment-metagenome-genome-assembly--contig:-NODE-2069-length-19114-cov-7.430110_pt1 | contig 19114 bp, 22 predicted proteins | sample MGYA00237863_ERZ511475 | MGnify/ENA primary metagenome ERZ511475 (study PRJEB26305, sample SAMN06343858) | sediment metagenome | isolation source: hot spring sediment | place: Canada: British Columbia... | reverse complement strand
GTTAGAATTCGGTTAGAATTCGGTTAGAATTTGGTTAGAATCGTGACGCGCCCGCCGCTAGCGTCTTTCTTCATTTATTATGTGTGTGCTGGTGTCGTGGCATGCCCGCCGCCAGCGTCTTCTTCTATTTATGTGTGCTAGGAGAAGAGGGGAGGCGGCGCGGAATAAAAAAAAGAACCCGCCTCGCTGGATGCGAGGCGGGTTCTTTTTGGGGTGGCCCCGGGTCAGGCCTCATCTCCAAGGAAGTCCCGGGACGAGGCCTCCAATTCGGCACCCGCCATCCAGGCCAGGCGCCGGAGGTATGCCCGCGCCGCCATGCCCTGGACGGCGCGGATCGCTTCACGGTGATCCACGCCGGCCAGCGTGGCAACATGCCGTGCCGAACGCGCATGCCGGCGCAACGACTTCGGGGCCACACCCTCACAGCAGGGCGCGGGCGCTGGCTCTGGGGGCCAGTACAGCCCCCACTCGTCATAATGTGGGGCTGGCACCCCATACCAACGCCGCCGCAGCGCCTCAGCAGCCACTGCCTTCACCAATTCTGAACGCTCCATCTTTACATCCCTCCTTTCTGAGCACATTATAACACGGAATTTGATGCTTGTCAAGTGGTTTCGGTTAGAATTCGGTTAGAATTCGGTTAGAGTTTGGTTAGAAATTCGCGGCGGTGGCGGCGAGCATGGCGGCTGCGCCGACCTTCCTTAATATGTTTGTTACTGTATGTCGTGACATAGCCCGCGCCGAGTCGCTGAGTAGGTGGTGGACAATCGCCCGCCGCCCTGGCAGACTTATTCGCTTATTTCGCCCCATGTGGAAATTCCCGCTGTCGCCGTCACAATTGCGCCCCCGACCGCAATTGCATCGGGGGCGCAAATTGAAGACGGGCCCGCAATTGTCGCCGATATCGCAATTGTGGGAGGGGTCGCAAATTGCAGCGGGGCTACAATTGCCGACTGCGCCGCAAATTGCGACACCGGCGACAATTATTGAGGCGAGGCCTCAAAGCGATAGCCGATGCCCGGCACCGTGCGAATGTAGCGCGGCTCCGCAGGATTGGGCTCAATCGCCCGGCGCAGCCAGCTAATATGTGTGTCTAGCGTACGCGTATCGTCAAGGTAATCTGTTTGCCAGACGTGGCGTATTAAGAAACTTCGGTTGAGAATCTCGCCGGGATGGCGCATGAAGGTCTCTAGTAAGCGGGCTTGCTTAAGCGTTAGGTGGACCTTGCGTCCGTTGCGAAATACGCGGTGATGGTCTAGGTCGAGAGCGAGATCGCCCGCCCGCAACACGTTGCACCAGTGCAATGGCATTAGCCACTCAATCCGAGTCAGCAGCTTTTGCAACGTGAAGGGCTTCACCAGGCACACATCCGCCGCGTCGCATTCCGGCGGCTCGCCCGCAACAATGAGAATGATCGGAATTGTGGGCGGCATCATTTGGCAAATTTGCGGCCCGTTTGTCAACGAGGTGCCGTCCACAATAATGACATCGGGCGGCGAGGTGGCAATTCGCCTGAGACCGCTCCGGCCCGTGTGCGCCACAACAACCCGGTGGCCCCGGCTTGACAAGGGCTGTTGTAGGGAGTCTGCGGCTCCCTTGCCCTCAATGAGAAGTATTTTAGCTGGTATCATTTTGTGCCTCCTGTGTGAATTGCGATTTGCCCAGCGGTACCTCCACAATTTCTGTGGGCTCTTTTGTTGATACCCCAAATTTGGCGTACCACCAATGAAAATATTCCAATAGCTTCAGCCAAGCGACAAAATCCTCTTCCCCCCGATCGAGCACCAGGGGGGCTAGCTCATCGGTGTTGCGATGGATTTGCAATATCCAGCGCTCTGCAATATTCAGCCCCCAGCTTTCTTGCAGCGCCATCGCGTAGGCCCCAGTCTGAAGCAGGAATTTTGGATGGCAACCCCAGCGCGCTACGGTTTTGAAATCAATGAGCGCCAGGCGTGAATTTTGCAGGTACGCTACCAAATCCACCCGGCCCGCGTAGCCATACTTGAGGGAATAAGCGACTTCCTCGACGAGCACGGGCTTGACAACATTTGATTGGAACCAATTGATGTAGCTGGGCGGAACACCCACAGATTCGCCAAATTTATTGTAAGCCTCTAATCGGCGATGGATGGCGAGGCCGAGCGCCATTGCCTCCTTGCGGCGGCGCCCGGCCTCCTGTGCGCCCAGTCGGCCGTACCACTCCTCCAGCCCCGGCTTGTGCAATAAGTCTAGCACAGACGAGACTGACGGCAAAAGTTTATCCCCAATCCGATACCATCGCATTTACTTTGCCTGGAATTGGGGAGGGAGAACGGCCAGGCTATCAATTTTGGGATAGCCGCGATTTTGCGTCACCACTGTGGCAACGGCCATGCGTCCGATAAGCTCCTTTGCCAATTCGTCGCCGCCGTCGCCCTCGCTTAGGGGCCGCTGGAGTAGCGCCTCCGCCCACCTCCTGGCCTTCGCTTTTTCCCCCATCGCGGGAGAAGAGAAGTCGACCAGGCGCAGCGGCCTGCCCAGGGAATCGGCCAAGGGGCGTCCATCCGGATACGAAAAGACGTCAAAGAGCCAGCGTATGCGAATGCCATAATCGTTTTCAAATTTTGAGAGGTCGGCAACTTTGACCAAATAGACGCCCGCCGGCAATTCCTTGCTGCCACCGAAGCCACGAACTCTGTCAAACATTTTTTACCTCCTTTTTTGAATTGGCATCACAGCCAAAATTGACCACGCGCAGTAGGGGTCCGAATTGACGCTCGCAATCTAAGCACACGCCGCCAGTAGTTGTTATTCGCCCGCACACACTGCAACGCCGGCCGTCAACTATTTCGGCAAGAATCAACAGGCATCTCAGGTGCTCGGCGTCGGCATGGTACTTTTGCGCCAGCGTATCAATTGCCGAATCGTCGTGACTTGCGGGCGCCGGTTCGCGCAGCAATGCCGGCACATCCTCGCTATTGCAGCGCAACCAGCCCGCCACATGACAAACCGCAGTAAGACCGGCCCGCAAAGCCGCCTCTGCCATCAACATTTTTCACCTCCCATGTTGCGCGATTCCTTTTGGCAAATCGCCACCCGTCTTTAAAATTCGTTGACCTCTGCGACCACCAGGCCGATGCCGCGATAGGCGCGCTGGCTGGAGTGCCCCACGCGAATACTTGCAATGCCCCGCTCGTGCAACCGTTGCGTAAACGATCTTTTGGAAAGCGGTTTTTCATGCTCGCTTTCGCACCAGGCAACATAGGCATCGTAAAGCTCCTTGGCTAGAACTATTGCCCGGGGATTGAGGACGCAGCGCGCCTCAATAAATTCTGTGAGTATGTCCATTTCGGCGCGATAGGCTTCGCTTGCCGCCCGCACCTCTTCCGCAAGCCACATCCGGTCGTTTTGCCAATCGCGCAGCCCCTCAAGCAGCCAATTGAGGATAGCACTTCCCTCTTTTGCCAATTCGTCCACCACCTCCTCTTGCGGCCGCCGCTCGCTCTCGGGAATGCAATATTGCCAGGGGATAAGCTTGATGCGCCGCCAGATGGCATTATCCGTGCCGGTGACAATAGGCTTGTGATTGACAATGAGCACGATTGAGAACGTCTGCTCAAAAGAGAAGTAATCCTGTCGCATAAATCGCGCCTTCTTGCGATCTCCCCCGGTCAAGTCTTTGACAATCGCCTCCGCCAAATGCTTCCCCTGGTCAACTTCAATTGAGAACACCAGCCGCAGGCCGGCGAGATCGGCAATTCCAGTGGGATGATGCTCGTATTTTGATTGCATCAGCAGATCGGGCGCGGCGCGGTCGGCATAGTCACCGAGAATGCGCATGAGCACGCGCGCTGTGGTGGTCTTGCCATTGGCACCGATGCCGTACCAAATTGCCAATGATTCCTCCAGCGTTGCGCCCACCAGCGCAAGGCCGAGGTCGCGTTGAACTTGTCGCCGCACAGCGGGCTCTGGCAAAAAGCGCTCAATATGCCGTTGCCAATGCTCGCTGCGCGCCCCCGGGTCGTACGTCACGGGCGCCTGCTTGGTCAGCAGATCGATGGGATCGTGAGGGCGAAGGACGCCCGAGCGGAGATCGAGGGTGCCATTGGCAACATTCAATAGCCAGGGATCGGCATCCCATTCATGGGATTCTGTCAAAATCCCCTCTTGGCCCTTCAAAAAACTCAGGGCGGCCTTCATTTTGTAAAATGAACATGTGTCCTTGATTTTTCCCAGAAGCTCTTTGACAGCTGTTTTCTCTGTCGTCCCCATCAGGCGCCCAGAGTATTCTTGCATTAGGGCCCTTGCCGCGAAATTGACAACAAACTCCTCTTCCACCTTTCGCCAGACGCCCCCCGTCCACCACATCCAGGCGCCTCGGTGGGTGGCCCAGCGAAATTGTCCGTCAAATAATTTGGCGAGCTCCTGGGCATGGCCGTAATCGCCACTCATGCTGTCAAGTTTTATTTCCTGCCGGGGCGGGGGTGTTGCCTGCTCGCGCAGGGTTTTCAGAAGATTGGGGATGTCCTCTCCCCACAGGTGGGCCTCGGAGAGGTCTTTAAATTGCCCACTGCGGATGACGCGCAAATTGGGGATGTCAAGGGCCATGCGCTTGACAAGATCATCGGCGTCGGGCTCTTGCCAAACATAATTTTCTATGCCCGCCGTGTATTGTGCCCATTCGCTGTGCCAAGTCGCTTTGCCGGGGATGCCCAGGGTGGGCTCGTTATAGAACCAGCCCGTCCAGGTGTCGGATTCGCCCTCCACCCAAAGCACCCGCCCGGCGGCGCGAATCCGGTCCAGCAGGTGGATGCCGTACGGGGAGACGCGGGCCCCCTTCGCCCAGGCAAAACGCCCCGGCCCCGCCATTGCGCGGCGATAGCGCCAGGCAATTCGCCGGCCCTGGGCGTCGTAATAGGGGATAGCCACCGCCGGCGCGCCGGTCTTCCCCCGCACCTCTTGCAATCCCCACTTTTGCAAGAATGAAATTGGCAATTTCTTGTATTCGGCCAATTGAGCCAGGGTGAGCCCCTCCTTCTCCCGGGCGCCGATGAGACCTTTGGCCTGCAGTGCGGCGAGAACCTGGTCCTGGTCGCAGCCCGCGAAGCAATGCCAGAGAAGGCGTCCATTGCGTTGAGTCAGGGAGAGCGAGGGGTTGTCATCGGGGTGGGCGGGGCAATGGACCAGCCCGCGCTCGTTGTGGCAGGGGCAGCGCTGATTGCCACATTGCAACGCCGCCCGCAGATCGCTATAATTCGTTGAGCTCGGCATCTAGGCGCCTCCTGCAATTGAGACTATACCACAAAATTGCGCGATTGTCAACTAGGTCGGGGTTAGAAATTGGTTAGAAAACGGTTAGAAAGCGGTTAGAAAAACCGCGCCCCTATTGACAAAACAGCAATCCCGTGATATATTGACAAATAGATTCGGGTGTTGCGCGTTGCACCAGGCCCCACCCCTTCCATTTTGCTCGCCTCCTGTTGAGAATTCTCCTCCTTTCCGGCAACGCGCAACACCTCTCTTTTTGTGGCCAATTGTCGCCAATTCACAATTTGCCCATTTGTAGCAATTGTCACAAACGCCGCAATTGTCCCGGTGTCTGCGATTGCCATCTTTATTGCTCCAGCCGTTGCAACTCGGCAAACGTGGTGACGCCAGAGACCGCCGTCAGGAATTCGCGCAGAGTGGCACTTTGCTGGCGCAGGCGGAGGACCGCCAGCCCAATGGGGCCATCGCCAAGGTAGGGGTTGTGGAAGGCAAAATAGGCCTGGTTCATTCTTGTCAGCAACAATCCGCGCTCGGCAAAGAAGCGACGTCGCGCCTCCATGTAGGCCTCGGCCTCGGCGATCCGTCCCTCGGCCAGCAGCCGAGCCGCGATGGCGGATGTCAGGCGCAATTCGGCTTGATAGTCGAAGGCGGGCGGTGGCGAGGAAATTGCCAACTCGGGATAATAACGCATGAGCACCTTGTTGCCAATTTCGTCGCCGACTAATGTTGCCACCATCTCATTGATTGTGCGGGCCTCGTCGGATTGGTCGTAATACCAGCCCAGGGGGCGCCAAAATAGCCAGTGGTGGGCCCACTCGTGGGCGGCGGTTTTGACAACAAACTCCAATGACGCGCTATCCGACAACAACACTGGATACAGCGCTAGGCCGCCCAGGGGGACGATCAGCGCCGGGGTGCCCAATTCGCGCTCAACAACTTTTTCCAGGGCCTCCCGTTGCCCCGCCGACAAATCTCCCCTCAGGATAACTTGCGCCCGGGGTCGGATGGCGTTGCGTGGGGAGACGACGAGCAGCGCGGGTGGGTCGGAGAAGTGGAGGGAGACGGGAGGGAAGCCCAGGCCCTCCTCCGCCAATACAGAAGAAATTTGCCGCTCCAAAATCGCCTCGGCCAGGGGTTGACAACGCGCCTTGTCAGCTTTAAGCTTTGCCAAAGCGCCGTATGCGGCAATTGCGGGCTGTGTCAGAAATTCAATTTGACCGACCAGGTCCAGATAGTCCAGGACGATCCGCTTGCGTTGTGCCTCGGTCAAATAATCCGGCGCATTCAATATTGACACCCGAAATTTGGAGGCAATGGCCTTTACCTCCCAAGCGGCAAAATCAAAACGCTGGTCCCGCACAAGCGCGTGCAGCCGTGCGGTGAAATAATCGGCTGGTGGCAAGCCCAGCAATATGGCCACCAGCACCAGGAGCGTGACAACGCGGCGGTGGCTAAGTTTTGCTTTTGAGCGCCTGCCCCAGGTCGTACAGCCCCGCCGCGCCCAGGCCCAGCAGCAATCCGGCCATCACCACTTGCCACCAATCGTTGAACCCAGACGAGATATTGGCAAGATGGGCGCCGGCGGAAACCAGGACGCCGACGACCAGGGCCACAGCAATGGCGGCGTCGCCCTCAATTTTGGCAAGCCGCTTAATTGCCTCGACGAGGACCACGACGACAATTCCGGCGGGGATGCCGACCACAGTGAAATCGAGCATTGTCTATGCACCTCCCTTGCCAATCAATATTAGCACGGCGGGACGCGAATTGTCAAGTTGCGCGCTGACACTTGCTGACACTTTTTCCGCATAACGCCAGCAAAAATTTTCTTATATGGGATACGGAAGTTCTGTCAGCATCTGTCAGCAATTAGCGCCTCCCGCCCAGCCAAGCGGCGACGCTGGCGAGCACCACACTTAACGCCGCCTGCCCCGCTTGCCAAATTGAGATGCGGTCGTTCGTGCGCTTGAGTTCGCCCTCAAGCACCCCGATGCGGTCATGATCGGCGGCCTGCAATTGCGCTAGCTCGTCAAGCTTGGCAATCACGATATCGAGTTTGGTGCTCAGGACGGCGAGTGTCACCCTGTTGTTGTCCGGCATACTGTCCTCCCATCACGGAGTAGGCCGAATCCGCAAGACGACCAACTCCTCGTTTTGCGAGCGGGCTGTCGCGCCCGACGCCGATGCGAATTGCACCCTCACCTCCCAAGTCGCGGTGGCCGAGGCGGTGACCACGTGCGTCAGGGCAACGGGAATTGGCGCGTTTGCCGTCGTCTCGGTGATGGCTAGCGGTTGTGAGTAATCGGTGCTGATCGCCAGGCGATACCTTGCCACCGACGCGCCCGTTGTGCTCGATCCGCCCATCAAATGACAAATTGCGAAGACAACATCGTTAGCTCGTACGCTCACGTTGACAACCACGTCGGGGATGTCCGTAAATGCCGTATTCGTTGTGCTGTGCAATGTGCCGCTGGTCGACCGAGACGCGATCACTGTAATAAAATCTGTTGCGTGGCGACCATCCACCGTATCGGCGTCGCTGGCCCTGGCCGCGTACTCGCTGCGCTCCAGATTTTCCACTCTGCTGCGCAGTGACACAACTTCTCGCACCAGCCGCTCGATGATCTCCTGTTTTAATCCGGTCCCCCAGCCCATTGCGTCTCCATTTCAACATCAATTTTTTCGGCGCCGTCCTTATCCAGGCTGATTGTCACGGCCACAATTTTCTGAGTAACGTTGATATTCCGATATCGCGCCTTCACCAGGTCGCCAAGGAAGTAGTGCACACCGTAATAACTAGCCGGCGTTTGCAATACCTTGAATTTGAATTCTTGCTTGGCCCGGGTCTCCTCCAGCCTGGAATCCCCGCTCGCATTGAGCGCCTCGGTCGTGGCAGAGTTGCTGGCGTCCACAAATGTCTCAATATCATTTGTGGCGAGGTAGCCTGGCCCGGTGCGCACGACGACAGTCCGCCCGGCGCCGCCGCCCTGGCCGCCCACAATGGCCACCGTCCGCTCCTCCAGCCGGTCGTAGATGTATTCCGGCTCGGCCATGTTGCCGCGCTCCAGTGCGAACAATTGTGTCAACGTCCGGTCTGTGCCCCGTTGCCCCGAATACCAGCGGAATTCCCATTCCTGGGCGCCGGTCTTCACTAAGTCGAAATCCCCCCCGCCGGTAGCGGCCACCTTCTGCAATGTTTCTAGCAAGTTGCTCCAGGCACAATCGATGCTCATGCTCTTGCCACCTGAGGCGTCAGCCTGCACAGCCAGCCCCGCGATCACCCCGTCCCGAACCCGGCCGTTTGTCACAGTCGCGCCGGGCCCAGCGTTGTAATTGACAAGCGTCTTCGCGATTGTCTCGGCGCGCACATTGAGGAACGTGGATCGGTCCCCGCGCCCTGCGGGCCAGGCCACAATCCGCCAGCTCAGCATTGTCAAAATGCCGGGACAACGAATTTCAATTAAATCGCGGTCGGTGTACGATCTCCGTTGCGCCCGAAATAGCCCCCAAAAGTCGGCCGTCCACGCGGGCAGGCCCATCGCCGGATTGCGGCGATAGACAATGACTTGTGCCTTGTCTTCGAGTTGCGACACAATTTTATGGTCGCCCGGCAACAAGAATGTCAATAGCCCCGGCGCGTTCACTTGCCGCGTGTAGCTAAGGGCCAAAAAGTCGGTGACCTCGGCCAACTTCACCCCGGCCGCAGTGTGAATGTCAATGCGGTATTCGGCGCCCATTGCCAATTAGCTATCCGCCGTGTATTCCAATTCAAAGCCCAGGCAATACAAATCGCCGGGATTGGTATCTTGCGAATGAGCCCCATCGCGGAAAAATGATCCGCGAATCAGGGCCCCCGCCACCACCTGATCCCCCGTCAGAGAGATTTGGCTAGTGCGATATAAGCCAGTATTGGCAACGGCAATATTGAATATTTCATTAAGTAGGAATGAGTCATAATTCGCAGCCCCCACCGGCTGTACGAATACGCTCAATTGCAGCCACACATTGCCAACATCGGTTGCCCGAATAATTGCCGCGATCTTGGCATTACCCGCAAAATCTACTGGTATTTGACCGGCGAACCCCAGTCTCCTACTCACCGTAGGCCCGAACGGCCCCGCGCCCATTGCGGAATCAAACGGGGTGTCCCCAGTGCTCGATGCTTTTATAAACACCTTGCGCGTCCGATTGGCAATATTCTCCGGCCCGATCTCCGATGCAAAGCGACAGAACTTGCGCTCGTCGGTCACGGTGATAACGCCGCTCGTGGTGATTGCCACCTGGGCCAATTTGACATCATAAATTGAGCCCGGGGTCTGCGTGATGGCGGGTGGGACGCCCGTCCCCTCCGTCCCAGCGAGTCGCGTGATCCGCACTGTCTTGGCGGTCCAATTGGCGCGCAATACAATGCGATCAATGCGCGTGTTTGCCGCCGGGGTGGGGATGGTTAGGTTCACGGGCGTATCGTTCTCGTAGGGGATGCCATAAACATATGCTGCACCTGTGGCAACTTGCACCGTGCCCGGGCCTGTCGCGGTGACGGCCAACTCGCCCCCGTAGCCCTTTAGCGGCCCGCGATCGGCGAATTCATTGCTGTTGAATGTCCGCCGTAGCCAGGCATGCAATTGCGCATCTGTGTACGGATTGAGGCCATCCCCTGTTGTCCCGGTTGTCCAAAACAATGAGAATTCAGCCATTTTGTCACACTCCTATGAATCGCGTGTTGTACGCAATAAAAATCGAACTAGAGTTTGTCAACCCGCTGCCGCGAACGCGAATGCTGTTGATGCCGAATGGCACCGTCGGGGGCGCGCCGATCCGGAACGTCGCTAAATTGGAGTCTGCGGTCAAATCCATGATCCGATTGGCGCCGTCGCTTGTCCGGGTGACGGTCTTGCGACCGTAGCGACAATCAATGACATAGCTATCGCCGGCCGCAATTGTAATTCCAGTGAAATCCAGCTTGTCGCCCAGCGTGTTGTTCTGAATCAATGCGTTAGTGACGGGCCCATTGATAGTGACAATTGGGAATGCGTCCCAGGTGCCCGTATATTGGATAACGACGCTGCGATCGACGCTGCTGGCGCCAACCTTCGTCGGCACGTCAAGCGGAATTGTGAGTTGCCCACCGCCGAAGGGGGCAATAAGACAGGGGACCGAGATTGGCACGGGATCATACCAGGTGGGATCGGGGCAATAAAGTTCGATGCCCACCTTTTGCCAGCTAAAGGGAATCTCGGGCGGCATCTCCATCATGCCGCTAAGATAGCAATCAATTTGGCGCGTCATGTTCTCGGTGGTGATTCTGAGTTGCACGGGTCCGTCGTCGGGGTGGAACAAGCGCAACAATTCCTCGCGCCGCGCAAACCAAGCGTTGTCGTCACCCCCTTTTGCCAATAGCGACAATACGATCTTGCGCGGCTGCAAGCGGAAGCCCAGATCGCTTTCGCCGTGCTGCAACGGGCCCCGTTCCACAATCCGAGCCGCCGGGGCATTGGCAATGCCGTCAATGCCCGTTAGCAAATAATTCACCCCATCTGACAAATCGATCTCGTCCCCGCCTATTGGTTTGGGGCCCTCCCTATTGACAACGCTCACTTTCCAACTCATAGCGTCGCCCCCAACAATTGCAAAAGCCGCAGGTCGTCGCGGATGCTGCGCTCGTCCTGAGCGTGATAATACTGGGCATTGACAACATAAGTTGGCCGCTGGCTGATTGCCGCCACGATGGCCTGGGCGAGGCGATCATAATCGATGCTGGGCGGGAGGCGACTGTGCTTGATAATGGATTTTGGCAATTGGCCGAGGTCTCTAATAATGTCGCCGATGTCCCTGACCGGAGGCCCGATCATGGCCTTCCTCTTGGCAATGGACTTTGGCAATTGACCGAAGAAGTCTAAAATGGCGTCGCTAGCGGCGTTGCGGATGGGAATGACTGTGCCAGACAATGTCGGCAAAATCAACTCCGGCCCGCGCTCGCCCACCAGATACAGGCGGCCCGGCCGGATCGGCCCGCCAAATTGACGCTCCTGGACGCCTCCCCGGCCTCCCCGTCCCTCGCGTGGGCGTTGATGCGGCCGCTCCTCACCCCGCCTTTCGCTCCGGGGAATCTCCTCCCAGCCCTGCACAACAAATTGGCGCGTGATGTGTATTGTCTCAATTTCTCTGGGGATGCTATTCAGGCTGCCTCTTAGGTCGCTTACAGCAAGTATCGCCTCGGCCATGCTCAATTGATAATTTCGCACCATCTCCGCCAAGGTCTCGGTTGACACTGTGGAGGTGTCAGTGGCCATTGCACTCACCGCCCTCAACAGAAGCGCCGCTTGCTGGTCCATCACGCCGGCCACGCGCTGGCCCTCGGCTCCCAGCGCCGTGAATTGATTGCGGCCTTCAAGTAACCAGGTGTAGGCCAATTGCAGGGCCTGGGTCATCAAATCTTGTCGCCTCTGCGCCTCAGCAAGCTGTGCCTGCAATTGCTGCAAAGTCGCATTCAACCCATCAATCGTCGCTTGGATGCTGGCAATAACCGCCTGCTGGCTGCGCATTGCGGCCTCCTGGGCGGTGATCGCGCTGGTCAATTCACCAATGCGGGCCTTGGTGTCTTGAATTTGCGTGAGCGCCTGCTCGAAGGTAAGTTCTTCCTCAACCCCAGTGGCGGCCTCTTTCAATTTCTTTAGCTGCTCATCAAATTTGAGGGATTGGGTCAGCCGCAATTGCTCCAGCACCCTCTGTAATTCCTCTTGCGTCTGGGGCAGCGTGGCCAGGAATGCCTCGGCCCCCTCTGTCAATAGGGGATATTGCCGAATGATTTCTTGCAGGGGCACCCCCATCACTTCGGCCAGGCGGATGCGTTTTAGTTGCGTCTCGACGGCGCTAATTTGCATTTCAAGCTCGCCCATGCCCCGCAATCGGGGCATGGAAAGCTCTTGCAATCTGCGCTGGGCCTCGGAGAGTTCGTTTTTCAGCCCGTTCAATCGGTCTTGCATTTCCTGGTAGACGGCCTGAGCCGCCCGCAACTCTTCCTGATGGAAACGCAAGGCCGTGTTGATGCTGTCAATATTCCGCTGCAGGCTTACAATTTGATCGGCCGCCATGCGCACGGCGGGATGAAGCGAGACCATCGCATTAACCAGGTCTTGTGTGGAGAAGGCCGCTGCCTCGGCGCCTCCGGCAACGGCACTCATTGCCTGCGCCTCTTCCTGCGTCGGCGGGATCAGGTCGTTAAGCGTTTGTTCCAATTGCTCGGCAGGTGGCAAGGCGGCGTTCCAAGCATTTTGTATGTCTGCGCCCACGCTCTCAACAAAACCTTTTATGTCCTGAAACGCCCCGCTGACGGCCGCGCTGACATTGCCAAACGCTTCTCCCGCCTTGTTCCTCAGGTCATCAAATGTTGCCCCCACTGTGGCGCCCACTTGGCTAAATGTCGCCCCCACTTGCTGGCCCATCTTGCTTAGCCAATCGCCAACGCTGCCAATATATTTGCCAATGATGGGCAACCCCTTCAGCCAATTGAAGAAGTCTGCAATTTTCTTGGCGATGAAATCAAAAACATCCCGCGTAATTTTCTGCACATTGGCGAATTGCTCGGCCCAGCCCCGCGCCAGGCCCTGGATGCCTTGCCACAAATTGTTGAGGAACCCCACGACTTTCTCCACCGCCCCGCGCACAACTTCCCTGACTGCGTTAAAAACTTCGTCAACCTTGCGGCGAAAAGTCTCGCTAGAATTGTAGGCGGTGACAATTGCCGAGACCAGGCCGGCAATGAGCGAGATGACCAGCACAATCGGATTGGCCTGCATGATAAGATTCAGCGCGGCTTGCGCGGCGGCCATCGCTAACGTCGCCCCCCGAGCGACCAGCATCGCCGCGTTGAGCGCCAGCCACCTCGCCGCCATCGCGCCAATAATTCCTGCCAATCCCGCCACCAGCGGCGTGTTGCTTCTTATCGCCTCTCCCAGGCGCCCGATCCCCGCCCGCGCCCGGTCAAACATGATGAACACGAAGTTCAATGCTTGCTGCGTTGTTCTGGCCCAGGATTGGAAATCCGCCGATTGAGTGAATTCGGCAAGGCGTTGTGCCAATTGGGAGACGCGCTCAAACAGGGGCTGGAAGCCGGTGGAGGCGACAATCGTCACATTGTCAGCAATTGTAGACAGGGCGCCCAGGAACGTGCGGGACTGCGCCCGCATCATGTCGCCAAAGTTTTGTTGCGAAAATTGGCGGAACGCCGCAATAAACACGTCCGCCGATATTCGCCCCTGCTCGGCCAGCTTCATTGTCTCGGCGGTGGATTTGCCAATAGCGGCGGCGAGCAAATCCCAGGCGGGGACGCCCATCTCGGTCAATTGTCGCATTTCACCGCCGGCAACTTTTGTTTTTGCATGCATCTGGCCGAGGGCCAGCACAAGCCGGTTGATGCCCTCATCCCCCATGCCCAGGCCGGCCGCAACGTTGCCCAGGTCTTCCATTAATGGAATGACGTCCCGGGCTGCAAAGCCCATTGCCACCAGGCGCCGAGACGCCACCTCTAGCTCGGGGAACCGAAATGGCGTCTTGGCGGCGAAGGCCGCCAAGTCAGAGAGCATCACCTTGGCCGCCTCCGCCGAGCCGAGCATTGTTTTCCAGGCGGTTTGCGATTGCTCCAGGCGGGCGTTAAAACCAATGACAGCATCGCCGACGGCGGAGAAGGCGTCGCTAAGCGCCCGCACGCCGGCCATTGCCAAGCCAAAGCCCGCCGCTTGTTTGGCAACGTCGGCTAACGCCCCGACGGTCCCGCGCGTTTTTCGTTGCACCCGGTCCAGGGCTGCCTCCGCCTGGCCGGTCTCCGCAGTGACCGTGACTTTCAATCGCGCTATTTCTGGCATGCCGCCTCAGCCTCCGCAGACATTGCTGCCAATGCCCGCGATGTCCACCAGAGTGGTGCGCTCTCAATTTCCCAGGGGGGCACCCCCAGATAGCGGGCTACCTGGAGAGTGACGTACCAGGAAGGGCACTCTCCGACTCTCCCGCCGGTGGCGAGCCAGCGGCGGAGTTGTCGTATCTCAATTTTTTTGGCACGCAGGCGTCGAGCACGCTTTCACACATTTGCACCACCAGATCGAGTGGCAATTTTTTCATGTTCGCCGCCGTCACCTTAAGCGGCTTGCCACCCTCGGTGATGTCCCAATTGACGATCACTTGTGTCAATAATCGATAGAACGTCTCCGCGTCGTCCCGGGGGCATTCCGCAACGGCCTCCTGCCATTCGGTCGTGACCGCGCCCCGGCGATATGTCAGCGTGATCGGTTCGTTGTCATAAAAGATTGTGAGCTCCCGTTCCTTGCCAAGGGATTTGAGTTCGGGCATTGCATCCTCCTACAGCGCGCTCAGGACATTCATTAGCTGGGCTTCCATCGCCTTGCCCGTGCCCCAATTCTTGTCAAAAGCGACGTCAAATGTCCATTCAATTGCATACACACCGTCCTCATCGGAGAACTCACCGACTTCTGACAACACGCCGCACAAGTCAAATTGGAATGTGTAATAATAGGTGCTGGCAATGAGGGGCCCCACTGCCTTCAGGCGGATGTATCTCTTATCCCCTGCGCGCATGGCCGGCAACAGGCTCATGCCGGTGGCATCCGCTTCCACCAGCAACTTCAATTGCGCTTTCGGCGCCCGCTCGACGTGGGCCACAAAGCTGGTAACAGCGCTGTTGAGCGTCCAGACCGGCGCGAATCGATCCGAAATGGAGAGTTCGCCCGACAGGACCCGCGTCCATTTCGTTGTCCCAATGCCGGTGGCTGTGTTGTCAATAAACACATCCAGCGCCGATGGCAAGATCGGCTGAGCGGCCACCGCTGTCGGGTTCGCCGTCAGCGTGACGTTGTCTGTATACTGCTGGCCCAGCATTGTGCCCGAAATCTCAATTTTTTCGCGATCAAAGCTTATTGTGAGTTCATTCAGGAGGCCGTAGGCGAATCTCCCTGCGCGCACGGCCGAGCCCTTCTCGATGGTGTACGTCTTGATTGTATCCTCGGCGGTCTGGGAGGGAACAAATGTCCACAAATAAGCGGTTGTCGTACCTTGTTGCACCGGCGCGGCGTATGCCAGGATGCCGGAGAACAGATAGGCGAGGTGGTTATAACAAGCCACGTCGCTGGAAATCTTGGCCTCGACAAAATCCTTGCCGGGCGCCGCCAAGGTGGCGTATTTCCCCCCGCTTGGCCGGAACGTTGTGGCCTCAAGATTTATGGCCGGATCAATAGAGAGCGCTGTCAGCAGCTTGTTTGCAGCCACTGCAACGCCTGGCGTTGCCTCTACGCCCAATTGGGCTACTTGCGTGATAGTCGTCCTTTCTGGCATGATCTATATCCTCCTACGCAGGTTGTACATACAATCGATATTGACCACCGAGGTGTTGATAGCGCACCCCGGCATCTTCCTCTTCATAATCAATTGCACTTTCCCTCACACATGACAACACGCGGCCATCTGCGGTTGCGCCGCTCGCCGCCTGTAGCAGAACATCTATTCTGTCGGCAATGGTCTTCAGCGTCGCATATGACGTTGCCAATCCCACCACCTTTACCACATAAACCAAACTCGACATAATGCGATAGGGGCCCACCGCTTGCACGTCGTGCCCCGCTTGGTATTGAAAAATCAAGTAGGGCATGGCGCTGGCGGGTGGCGCCAAGCGCCGATAAACGCGCCCGCCAACAAAACTATTGAGCGTCGCGTCATTGACAAGAATTTGATACAACCATTCATGCGCCCGCGCCGTCTCGATCATCGCAGGTCCTTTAGCGCCTCCACCACGCGCCGCCGGAAGACCGGCCGCTCCGCCTCAGCCGCCGGCCCCAGGTGCGGCTTGGCCCGCGCCCTGTGGGTGCCGAACTCAACATAAATTGCGTATGGCGCAATTTCCGCATCGTTCCCCACGACATAGGTCAAATCGTTTTCCCGCTGGTGGAAATAGGAACGCCGCAAATTGCCGGTGACGTACGGCGCAGCATGCGGCCCGCCACCCTTGACGTCTTGCTCGATGGCAATGGCACTCGCCTCCACCGCTTGCGAAACCCGCGCCACGAGCTCGCTCTTGACTTCGGGAATGCGGTCGAACACCAGGCGCACCCGCAAGGCCACGCTAAACCTCCCCCGCCGTCACCAGCGCAATGCGCCCCTGGCGGCTAATTGCCACTGCGACGAAGCGGCGGCCGTCGGCCCCAACCAAGATGTCGCCCACCTGGGCGACCGGCCCCCCACGAGCGTCGAGCACGATCCGATACGGCGGGCGCCCGCCAAGCCGATCGGCCAGCGTCGGATCGACCGCCCGATTGAGCGTGGCAATGCGGCCAGCCGCATTGCCAAGGCTGGTTTCACTCTCGGTGTAGCCGCCCATGCCGTCGGGCACGCGCCCGATCCGCCGCACCTCGAACCGTTCCACAAGCGCCGCTATTGCCACACCGCCCCCCTCCGCTCATGGCGCGCCAACACCGTTGCCACATTCGGCGGGATTGGCAATTGGCTATACGACTCCCGCACCTCTCCCACCGTAACATCTGTTGCGGGCCCCGCAAGTTGCTGGCGATACCAAGTCGCAGCGAGCGCGGCTGTGGCGTCCGACAGGTCAGCCGGCACGGGCGTAAGCGCAACGGCGAGATAGGCGATTTTGACCACATCCCATGCCGGCTGGCGCCAGCCGAACCAGCGCGGCGTGGGCGGCTGGGGTGGCCAAGCCGCGCCGCCGGGCAGGGCGACGATGCCTTGAGTGGCATCGATGATGTCAATGGCTACGGAGGTCCAATTGCTGTTGCCCAGCAATCGGGCCTGGGCGGTGACATTGGCAACAGGCCGATAGCGCAGGTACAAGACGCGCCCGATCTGGCCTTGTTGCCAGACTTCCTCGACGGGGCTGTCAACCAGGCTATATCCCGTTATTGCCAGCACGAATTGCTCGGCGGCGTCGAGCACGGCCTGGATCGCTGTGTCCTCGCTCGTATCCGTCGCCGGAATCCGCAGCTTGTTCTTCACCTGGGCCAGAGTTGCCAATGGCATCGTCCGCCTCCTGCGCGGCCATAGCCTCGGCTAGCCGGCTGGCCCAGTAGGGGTCGGCCACCTCGTACTGGCCAGCCGGCCAATTGAGGCCATCGATATTGACAGCAAATCTTAAGTGGATTTGCATTGTCTAAACGCTCCACCAGATCACCAGCACCTGATTGCCGGCCGTGCCCGCCGAGATTCTGATGGTGTTAGGCCCGGTGATCGTGGTGGCCGAGGTGCGATTGGCCACAATTGCATTGCCGGACGCAGCGGTTGGCGGCTGAAGCTCCAGCACAGCTACCAGCTGATCGCCAGGCTTGATGCCAGTAATTGTTATTGCCGTGTTAGCGGCGGCGCCGGCGGCGAAGCAGAGCCCGTACTGGTCGGGCCGGAGCCCCACGGCGTCGATCAGCACGTGCGGACTGCCCGAGATGAAGCTGAAGATCCCAGCATAGCCGAGGGCCGCGAGAGCCACCCGGGCGAGGTAGCGCCGATCGCCCAGGAGGGCGCCGTAATTGGCGGCGAGTCGCGCCGGGCTCGTGGCCTGCGGGTCCTTGCGGCGGTTGGTCTCCGGCACCGCGAGCAGCACGCCCAGGAAGGAAAGGAGGCCGAAGAGCGCCAAGGCGGCGAAGGTCGATCGCCAGCCGAAGGCCATGGTGAGCCAGCCGCCGAGCACGGGTCCGAAGATCGGCGCCAAGGCCATGGCGGTGCCGAGATAGGCCAAGACCTTGGCCGCCTCGGCCGGCTCGAAGAGATCGCGGACCACGGCCCGGCCGAGCACCACGCCCGAGCAGGCGGCGACCGCCTGGACGAAGCGGGCGCCCACGAGCGCCTCGATCGAGGGCGCGAGGAGGCAGACGAGGCTCGCGGCGACGTAGAGGCCCGTCCCGGCGAGCAGCGGCGGCCGCCGGCCGATCCGGTCGGAAAGCGGGCCCCAGGCGAGCTGGGCCACACCGAAGCCCAAGAGGAAGAGCGAGAGGGTGAGCTGGACCTCTTCGACGCTCGCGCCGAGGTCGACGCCGATCGAAGGCAGAGCCGGCAGATAAAGGTCGGTCGAGATGGCCTGGAAGGCCACGAGGGACGGCAGGACCAAGAGCAGCCCCTTGGGCGCGGGGGAGGGGGCTCCGGTGGCGGGTGAGGCCATGGCGGCGACTCTAGCAGTCGTTCCCGGGCCCTCCAAGCGGGGCCGTCGGCTTGCCGGTCCCGTCCGCCGCGGCTAGCGTCCGTCCGGGGGGAACGGAGGCCCGACGGGGAGGTCGCCCATGAGGATCGCACGAACCGGGTTCGCGCTCGCCGCGGCTTTGCTCGCCGGCACGAGCCTCGCGAGTGCCCAGACGCTGAAGGTCGTGCCGCAGGCCGACCTCAAGAACCTCGACCCGATCTGGACCACGGCCGCGATCACCCAGAATCACGGCTACATGATCTACGACACGCTCTACGCGCTCGACGAGAAGCTCGAGCCGCGGCCGCAGATGATCGAACGGCACACGGTGAGCGACGACGGGCTCACCTGGACCTTCACACTCCGCGAGAGGCTCCTCTTCCACGACGGCACGCCGGTCGAAGCCAAGGACGCGGTCGCCTCCTTGAAGCGGTGGAGCGTCAAGCGGGCGGGCGGCCAGGCGCTCACCGCGCGCGCCGAATCGATCGACGTCAAGGACGCCCGGACCTTCGAGATCAAGCTCAAGTCGAAGTTCGGGCCGATGCTCACGGTGCTCGCCGACCCGGCGCTGCCGACCTTCGTGATGCGCGAGAAAGAGGCGCAGACCGACCCCAACACCCAGGTGACCGAGACCGTGGGCTCGGGGCCGTTCGTCTTCGTGAAGGAGGAGTGGAAGCCGGG
>ENA-ORXB01002064-ORXB01002064.1-sediment-metagenome-genome-assembly--contig:-NODE-2064-length-19173-cov-4.444072_pt1 | contig 19173 bp, 14 predicted proteins | sample MGYA00237863_ERZ511475 | MGnify/ENA primary metagenome ERZ511475 (study PRJEB26305, sample SAMN06343858) | sediment metagenome | isolation source: hot spring sediment | place: Canada: British Columbia... | reverse complement strand
TCGCCATCCTTACTGCTCCTTTCTCTCGGGAGCAGTTTACCACTTAAGCACCTGTCCAGTTTTCCCCAGCCAGCTCTGTTCACGCCTACGACACCTACATGAGCACTATCCTGGAAAGGCTTTTACAATGGCTTTCCGAGGTCGGCTGTACCGTAATACTGTTATCAGCCACGCTCCCGGAAGCGAGGAGACGGGCGCTTGTCGAGGCCTATCAAGGGAAACCGGAGGCGGGCCATATTTCTTACCCCAGAATAACATTGGTAAGAAATCGGAAATTGGTAAGAAATCGGAAGAATGAGAAAGATATAAAGCCGGGAGGGGTCGATTGCGTACAAGTCTCCGTGCAGGAACATCGAATCGTAACGCTGGAGTTCCTAGAAAAAGACTTGGGGAAAATGGCTGACTTCCTCTCGCATCGTTTGCGTGATGGTGGCTGTGCCGCGCTCGTCTGCGATACCGTCGACCGCTCCATCGAAGCCTATAAGTTCTTGAGGGCGTGTTTGGTGGAAACGGAGTGCATCCTGTTCCACGCCCGAACCCTTCAGAAATGGCGCAGGGAGAGGGAGCGGGAGGTTATAAGGAAATTCGGCAAGGGGGAGAAGGGGGCAGATGGTTATTACGATAACCCCGATCGACCGAAACGAGCTGTGCTTGTCGCTACCCAGGTAATAGAACAGAGCCTTGACCTCGACTTCGACATCATGTTGTCGGATATAGCGCCCGTTGACCTTATCCTTCAGCGCTGCGGAAGGCTGCACAGGCACCTACGCTCGAGGCCCACCGGCCTGAAAGAACCCACCCTTGTCGTTCTCGCCGATGCGGAAACATCCGGAGCGCCTCCCGAGAGCTTTGGGCGCGACATCGAGAACGTATATGAGCGATATATCCTTCTCCGCACCTGGTTGGCGCTGAGAGGACGCGGCAAGATCAAATTGCCCGATGACATCGAGGCACTGGTTGAGGATGTGTACGGCGATGATACGCGAGAACACGATGACGAATGGAGCAGCGCTTTGTCAGTCGCCGAGGAGGACATGCAGCGCAGGCAAGATAATTCAAGGGCAAAGGCAGGCAGGCTACTGGTGGATTATAAAGAAGCCCCGTCAGAGCTGATCGAGGAATTCAACGATAAATTGGAGGAGGACGATAACCCTAATGTAAGTGAAAGGATAAGGGCTGCGACGCGGGAAGGGCACCCTTCGATCACCGTGGTCTTTCTACCCGAAGGGCAATCGCTTACCTCCAACCCAAGCGTCGAAGAGATCAGGGGTTATCTGGAGAATTCCGTGAAGTTGAGCAGTCCGGGCCTCTTTCATGCCCTGTTGGATCATTCAGAGACCCCATCGCAGTGGCGTAAGTGCCCGCACCTGCGACATGCCCGTTTGCTGCCACTGGATAAGAACGGCGCGAGCGAGTTTTGCGGTTACTCGTTTTTCGTCGATGAGGAACTGGGTGTGGTTATCAGGAGGGGCGATGATGGCGATGATGGAATTCAATCTTGTTGACGAGCCGTGGATACCTTGTGTTGCCATCGAAGGCGAAAAAATAGAATGCGGCATTCGCGAGACCTTGAACAGGGCCCATGAGTTACGCGAGGTCTTTGATCCCTCGCCGCTGGTCACCACCGCATTGCACAGGCTCTTGCTGGCGGTGCTCTACCGCGCCCTGGGCGGCATCAAAGATTTCAAGGCCTGGAAAGAGATCTTCGAGAAAGGTCGTTTCGATGCCGACAGGATAAATAGATATCTAGACAAGTGGATGGACAGGTTCTACCTTTTCCACCCTCGTTATCCCTTCTATCAGATGGCAGGCCTTGAAACAAACAAAAATGTCACCGTAGCGCGCTTGGCCACCGAGCTGGCAAGCGGCAATAATCCCACCCTTTTCGATCACACCTTCGAAACGAAGCGAATTGCATTCTCATACCGGGAAGCAGCTCGCAATCTTGTAGCTTGTCAAGCGTTTGCCATAAGCGGAGGAATAGCAAGTTCCGCGCAAATAGGCGGGGTGAAAAATAAACGACCTAATTTCTCGGATTCTACGGCAACCCGAGGCATGAATATCTGGCTTCAAGGAAAAACGCTCTTCCACACATTGGTGGTAAATACTTCGTTTTTTGGCGACAAATCGTTGCCGCCCTGGGAGATGGACGATCCTCACATCAACCGGGATAAGAGCGAGCCCGACGGAGTGGTTGATATTCTGACCTGGCAGAGCAGATTGATAAGGTTGATAGCGGATGAAGAAAAAGTGGAGCGCATGTTCTTCACGCAGGGCAGGCCCTCGAACAAGGAGGACAGAAAAGACCCCATGAAGGTCTATATAAAAAAGACAGTAAAGAAGAAAGAAGAACTTGGACCTCATGGCTTGACAGAAGGAAAGGCGGCCTGGAGGGATTCTCACACCATAATCATGGCGAGAAACCCGAATAGCGATGAGAAACGGCCGGAGTGTTTCAATCTTGTTTCCCAGGCGATTGAGAAACAGGTTATATCCGAAAACGAATCATTCATCACCCATGTGTCGGGATTGGCCACTAAAGGCAAGGCAGCCAAGATAATTCTCTGGCGACATGAGCGATTGCCGCTGCCAATAGTTCTTTTGAAGCCTGATTTTCAGGAGGTATTGGGCTTAATGATAGAAAGGGCGGAGAAGGCGGCTGGGCGCTTGAGGGGAAGAATGCGGCGAATCCTGACCGCTTATCTTGAATCTGAAAACAAACCCACGAACGGGGAAGAGCAGAATGAATTAAAAAAAGAACCTGTGAACCAGGGAGAACTGGAACAGTTATTGCGGTCCCTGGACCCATTGCCTCAATATTGGGCTCGCCTGGAACCGGGTTTCTACGAACTTCTTCGCGCGCTTCCCCAGGATTGGGATTATCTACATGGAGGATGGAAAGAGGAAAAGGATTTAAGGGCGGGAAGAGAGTGGGGTGAGCGGATAAAGAAGGAAACGCGGCGGGCGCTCGAGGAAAGCGTGAGAATGCTGGGCAATTCCGCCCGCGCCATCCGCGCCATTGAGCGTGTAGGAACAGTTTTCACGGATAAGGACCTGGGTATCGAATAGATTATAAAGGATTGGGGGTTGAGATGCGTCTTGAGTCGAGACAGGAGAGATTCATTGGTTATCTGCTCGAATTGGCAAGGGAAGGACAGGAGAACCGCGGCGCGTTGGCGGAACTGCGGAGCGGTCTGGGGAAAAAACCGGGGGAGATGTCACGGGTCCACCGCCATGTCGTTCCGTTCTTGCCGGAAAAGGGGGGTTGGCAAGACCGATGGTACTACCTTATAGCGACCCTTTTTGGGTTCCACCCCATGCATCAGGATCCTATGCTCCATAAGTCCGGCGACAGGGAATGGCGGGAAAGTCTGACGGTCGGGGGTTCCTTCGGATGCGTTTGGAGGGAGCGGGAACACGCCGAAAGCATCGAGGCCCGCTTCATCGCCCTCCTCAACGCGGACGCCGATGACCTCGGCGATCACCTCCGCCATGTGATAAGCCTGCTGAAGGCACACGATATGCCTCTCGACTGGCGCAGGCTCTTTTCGGATGTCCTCCTGTGGGATGACCAGGAACGGAAAGTCCAGAAGTCATGGGCCCGCCATTTCTATAGGCATAGTCCGGAGAGTAGGACTGAGTCCAGCGAGCAGGTTGAAGAGGAGAAAGGACAGGAGGTGTAGAGACATGGATGAAAGCGGCGTCAAGATAGAGGTGCACCTGATACAGAACTTCGTTCCATCCAGCCTCAATCGCGACGATACTGGCCAGCCGAAAAGCGCCTACTTCGGAGGGTTCCGCAGGGCGCGTATCTCCAGCCAGTGCATCAAGAGAGCGGTCAGGGAATGGTGGCGAGAAAATAATTCCGTTACCCTCGGCGAGCGCACCAAGAAACTCCAGCAGCTTATAAAGGATGAACTCGCCAAAGACGCGGATTTCATGGCGAAGGTGAAGAGCGAGGATGATCTCATCCAGAGGGTCCGTAACTTCACGGATTCTTTCTACGCTGCCGCAGACAAGAAGATTCCCGAGAACACAAACGTACTCGTCTTTATCTCTCGCGAGGAGGTGGAGGCCTGCGCAAGACTGGTTAAAGAATTATGGGGGGAGCTGAAAAATACGATCAAGGACGACAAGAAAAACAAGCAGAACGTGGAACTTGTCTCATCACAGATTAAATCCGCGTCCGCCAGCGGCGATATAGCCATGTTCGGTCGCATGCTCGCCGAGCATCCGGATCGCAATACCGACGGGGCATGCCAGGTTGCTCACGCCATTTCCACCCACAGGGTTGACATGGAGATTGACTTCTACACGGCTGTCGATGACCTCAATCCCGAGGAGGAGACCGGGGCGGGCATGATGGGCATTATCGGCTATAACAGCGCCTGCTACTACCGCTACGCCGTTGTTGACCGCGATCAGCTTGCTCGTAATCTCGCGCGCAAGACCGAGCGGAAAAACGGTGCGTGGTCTCAAGGGTTGGACCCGGAAGACTATAAAGACGCGGATGCGATCATCAAGGCATTTCTGGAAGCGCTGGTCTTTGCCGTGCCCACGGGAAGGCAGAACTCCTTCGCGGCAAGAAACCTCCCGTCTTTCGGGCTGTTTATCAGGCGCCAGGGGGGCGTCCCCATCTCCCTCGCAAACGCCTTCGCTAAGCCCGTTTGGCCCAAGCGGGAAGGGGACGACCTCGTCCACATGTCGGTGGAGGCAATGATCAAACACTGGGATGACATAAGGACAAAATACGACGACCAGGGCCTCAAGGCCGCCTCATGCTTTCAGGTAGGGCTTGCCGCAGTGCCTGACAGCGTCAAGAAATACGAGAAAGAGAGCGTGCAGAAAGCCATCGGCGCTGTACTTTGAGGGGGATGAGCATGGGGAAAAAGCACACCCTTCTCTTAAAGCTTGAGGGGCCCATGCAATCCTGGGGTTATAGAAGCCGCTTCGACCACCGTGACACGGCCTTGGAACCCACGAGGAGCGGCGTCATCGGGCTGATCTGCGCCGCCATGGGAATAGCCCGCGGCGAGGATCTGTCTCGGTTTTCATCATTACGTATGGGCGTCCGCGTTGACAAAGATGGGAGGATCGAACGTGATTATCATACTGCAGAGGAAGTAATAAAAGCGGCTGAAAAAGCTCATAGAAGCGCGCCCGATACCGTTGTATCGAACCGCGACTATCTTGCGGACGCCTCGTTTACGGTGGGCCTCGAATCGGAGGATCTGCCGTTGCTTGAGGACATTGCCGACGCGCTCCGCAATCCCACGTGGTTTCTGTTCCTGGGGCGTAAATCCTTCCCCCTGACCTGTCCTCCCCTGATGAAAGAGAACCCCATCATGCCTGAGGCCTTGGAGGATATTCTCCTGGTCGGCCGATCGGGAAAACGGGTCTTACTCGAGGCGCCCGATGGGGAAAGAGTACAGGAAGATTGGCCCATCTGCTTCGGCACAAGGCTGTTTTCCACTCGGATCATCAAAACAACCTATATCGATGGAGGAGGGGGTGAACCATGAAAGGGAGCTTGCCGTCTCGACTTTTTCTTAGCAGGCTCATGCTTAATCCTCTTTCTCGACAGGTGATGAGCGAGCAAGCACATCCCTATGAGATGCACCGCACCATTATGCGAGGCTTTCCGGATCAGAAGCCGGGTTCGTCATTGGGTGCACGCGAGGAGTACGGTGTACTGTTCCGGTGTGAACCTGATCTCGATAACAATATCGTCAGGGTATATGTGCAGTCGCTCATAGAGCCCGACTGGTCGTTTCTGGAGAGCTTCGATGACTATCTCAGCGGAAATATCACGCGAGGCATCGAATACAAGGATGTTATGCCTGCTTATAAAAGGATCAAGAAAGGCCAGTTGTTGTCATTTCGTTTAAAGGCAAATCCGACCAAACGAATTGCGGACAATAATGATCCCCTCAAGGGCAAACGGGTGAATTTCTTTCGCGAGAATGAGCAGATAGAATGGCTCATGCGCAAGAGCAAAGGAAACGGAAGCGAAACCGGCGGGTTCGAGATACCTTCCGGCAGTACCAACGGCGACGACAAGGAAGCGGCATACCTCAGGTGCGTCAGGGCAAGAACCGATGGGAAGGTTAGGTGTTTGAAGAAAGGAGATGCCGGCAAGGTAGACGGGCATGTCGTTACGCAATACTCGGTAACCTATGATGGGATATTGCGCGTAACGGACCCCGTCTCTTTTATCCGAACCTTAATCCGCGGAATCGGCCCTGGAAAAGCTTTTGGTTTTGGCCTTCTCTCCATAGCGCCTTTAGGCGTGTTTGATAAACAATGATGCGTACCAGAAAGCGATGTGAGAGCGCAAGTTAAAGGGTTATAAGGACCATGCTTGATCTGCACAGCCTTCCAAAAGTCAGGGACAGTCTTTCCTACCTTTATCTTGAACACTGCCGTATCGAAAGAGACAAGAACGCCATAGTCGCCATTAATGCCGAGGGAAGAATGCCTATACCTTGCGCTTCTTTATGTACGTTATTGCTCGGTCCCGGAACGACCTTGACACACGCGGCGGTTACGGCACTTGCAGAGAATGGCTGCCTCGTTCTCTGGTGTGGAGAAGGGGCCGTTCGATTTTACGCCCAGGGCATGGGTGAAACAAGAAAAGCAAAGAATCTGATGCACCAGGCACATATGTTTTCCAATCCCGATCTGCACATGAAAGTGGTCAGGAAACTGTATGAGATGCGTTTCGACCAACCCCTCGATCCCGAACTCACGCTCCAACAGATAAGGGGGATGGAAGGGATAAGAGTCCGTGAGGCATATCGTAAGGCCAGTGATGAGTTCGACGTGCCCTGGAAGAAAAGAAATTACAAGGCCGATAACTGGCATAAAGCCGATAAGGTCAACCGTGCCTTGTCGGCAGCAAACAGCTGTCTTTATGGTGTTTGTCAGGCAGCGATTGTATCAGCAGGCTTTTCTCCGGCTCTGGGGTTTATTCACGTAGGCAAGATGAGCTCGTTTACTTACGATATAGCAGATTTATATAAGACAAAGATCACAATTCCAATTGCCTTCAGGGTAGTGTCCGAGGAGCCTCAACATGTTGAAAGGGTTGTTAGGAAGTATTGTAGGGATGCGTTTCTTATCCATAGACTATTGGACTGTATAGTGCCGGATATTGAGAGGGCTTTGTTCGTGAAAGAAAGTTTCCAAGTAGAAGGACGTGAAATTGCGTATGATGGAGGGATTTTTATGCCAGGTACACTTTGGGATTGCCAATCAAATACCATAGAGGGCGGTGTCAATTATGGGGATGCGGAAGTGTGATGGTTGCACTTGTTCTTGAGAAAGTACCGGTTGGTTTAAGGGGCGAGATAACACGATGGCTACTAGAACCCCATACAGGAGTCTTTGTCGGCAATACATCCGGAATGGTGCGAGATAAGTTATGGGAACTGGTCTGCGATAAACGTGATGTCGGCGGTTGCATCATGATATATTCTACAAATAATGAACAAGGATTTAATATCAGGGTAAACGGGGTCATTAAGCGTAAGATAGTGGATTTTGAGGGACTTAAGCTTGTTGTAGTAAGTTAAAGCCCAGGTCAGGTCAGTGTTGTCCCCACGCGCGTGGGGGTGAACCGTTGGGCAGGCGGGTAATGGTGCCGTCGGTTTCGTTGTCCCCACGCGCGTGGGGGTGAACCGCCATGAACCAGGGTTTGCGCATGGCCACAGGGGTTGTCCCCACGCGCGTGGGGGTGAACCGTTGGGTGGAACTGCTTTTTGCTGTTGCCCTACGTTGTCCCCACGCGCGTGGGGGTGAACCGACATAATTCGAGCGTATTTTCCTTGAGGAGGAGTTGTCCCCACGCGCGTGGGGGTGAACCGAAAGACCTGGCCGTTAAATTGGCCCAGCAAATGTTGTCCCCACGCGCGTGGGGGTGAACCGGTGGTGTATGTTTATCTCTACAAGTGTCAGGGGTTGTCCCCACGCGCGTGGGGGTGAACCGGGGGTGAGAGGATAATACAGTTTATCGCCATCGTTGTCCCCACGCGCGTGGGGGTGAACCGATTGATCTTGCCGTCCAGCCCCACCCAAAGATGTTGTCCCCACGCGCGTGGGGGTGAACCGGAGATAGAATTGATTATCCCCAGAACCATAACGTTGTCCCCACGCGCGTGGGGGTGAACCGTAAAAGAAATATTTGAGCCTTACCCCTAAATAGTTGTCCCCACGCGCGTGGGGGTGAACCGGAGGGCGTGTTCGACATGGACGACCTGGAGGAGTTGTCCCCACGCGCGTGGGGGTGAACCGCTCCGCATAGAATTATCCTGGGAACATTTAGCGTTGTCCCCACGCGCGTGGGGGTGAACCGACTCCAGAATATGAGATTTTGCGCCGCGTCTCGTTGTCCCCACGCGCGTGGGGGTGAACCGTCTCGATTAAGGAGGGCCGCCCGCGCCAACCCGTTGTCCCCACGCGCGTGGGGGTGAACCGTCGAGGTCACGTATCGGCCCAAGCAGGGGCTCGTTGTCCCCACGCGCGTGGGGGTGAACCGGGAATGTTCCCAGCTTCTCCTACATTGCCGAAGTTGTCCCCACGCGCGTGGGGGTGAACCGTTTATCGCGGGCATCAATTCGAGCTCTTCGCCGTTGTCCCCACGCGCGTGGGGGTGAACCAGTTACAAGCCACCCGATCTGCCACAGAAAGGCGTTGTCCCCACGCGCGTGGGGGTGAACCGATGACCCTCAGGGAAAAATGTTTCAGCATAGAGTTGTCCCCACGCGCGTGGGGGTGAACCGAATGATTATTGGTGCAAAGGCTTATCCTTTACGTTGTCCCCACGCGCGTGGGGGTGAACCTCCAGGGAGGAATTGGCCCAACCAAGTTTTACCGTTGTCCCCACGCGCGTGGGGGTGAACCGTTAGACTGGCTGAGAGAAATTGCCAAGAAAACGTTGTCCCCACGCGCGTGGGGGTGAACCAAATTTGAGGTGCTTTATTGCCCAGCCCGCGTTCGCTGCGGTGGACCTTTCACTATACAGTCAGGCACCCTTAAAAGCCGGTTACCTTGGTCATCTGCCCCTTCTGGCCGTTATCCACTGGTTCTTGTCCCCGGGACGGAAAGGAGGATGAGTATAGTCAGAATCTTTCTTTTCCTCTTCCCGGTCCTTCTCTTTGCGTCCAAGACTGTGGAAAAGGGCCTTAAGGAGGCGTGTCCGCTGGTAGGAGGAATTGATGAAGAAGCCTTTGGTATCCATCTTTTGCATCCTTCCCGCCAAGCACCGCTCATATATTTATCCTCTATTTGTATCGGCATATTGAACAGAGAAGGTTTACGGTGTACGGCCAATCGTAACATCTTTTGCACCTCGCGGTAACAAGATCGTAACATGGGGAGATTAGGGGGGAACCCCGGCCGTTTGAGCCGAAAGCCCTCGGTGCTGTGGCCTGCTGTTTAACTCCCTCCGTAGCCCTTCAATAGTCGTTTATTCCAGAAGCTACCCTGGTGAACGTGACTGTTTGTTTACCACCCTCCGCAGCCCTTAATAGTCGTTTATTCCAGAAGCTATGCCTGGCGAACGTGACCGTTGTTTAGTTCCCTTTGTAGCCCTTCAATAGTCGTTTATTCCAGAAGCTACCCTGGCGAACGTGACTGTTTGTTTACCACCCTCCGTAGCCCTTCAATAATAGGAATACCAGGATGGGGGTTCGATGCCCGTCCCGAAATCGACTCCGTACCAACCGCTGGATCCCTTTTTCATTATCACTAGGGCGTTTTCCAGCCTCTCGCTAGTGCAGACGGCTATGCCGGCGGCTTCGTCGCCGTGGATAACGATGTTGTCGATCCTGAACTCCAGGCCCGGAGCGGCATTAGCTTTGACGAAGGAGATCATGGCGGCCTCCACTTTCGCCAGCTCGTCTCCGTCCCCTGGTTTCGTGCCTCCCTTGCTTGCCGCCTGGGCGTCAGCTTGGCCATCCTCGTATCCCTTGGGATATCCTTCCATATAACCCGCTATATAATCATCGCTGCCTTCGGGACGGTTCTGCGGCTCGGGTTCGCGGACTCCTTTCTCGCCGTCGGCGTAACCCTGCCGGTAGCCGTCTTTATATCCTTGGTCCAGCCCGGCCTTGCGTTCCGCGGCGGCGGCTTCACCTTCGCTCGTTGCGCCCTCGGCGCCCTTTTCTTCCCTTGTCTTTGCCGCCCCGCACCCCGTAGGAAAGATAAGGGCCAGCAAGGCCAGAACGGCGATCGATATGACCACGCGCTTCATGACACCTCCTTCTTCCTCGTGGCGGCATGCAGGAAAAGCACTTTTCGCCTGGCCGCTCAGTACAGTTCCTTGACCATCCTCACCATGCCCGGGCTGGCGAAGATTTTTTCGAATTCCGGGTCAACGCGTTCCTCAGCGGCGATGAAGCCGGCTTTTTCGTACGCCCTCCGGGCGGATTCGTTGCCGATGAACATGCGCAATTCGGCATGTCGGTAACCCCGCCGCTTACCGATTTCCAGTATCTCGCGCAGGAGGCCCTGGATGAGGCCGTTACCACGGTAGGGCGGAAATACGGCCACGGCTTCCAACACCCAGGCATCCTCGGGATGCTTGGGGTTAACGCGGTAAAAAGGTTGCATCCTCTGCTTTAAGGATGACCATTCGGCGCGGTCCATGCCCAACTCCATCAAGGCATCGCGCACCTTGTGGCCCCCGGATTCCAGTTCGTTGTAGCCGCAGAGCGTCGCCACCGCCTTTCCATCCACCTCGCTTACCAGGAAGTGGGAATAGTGGAACCATGAGCGGACGTTTGCCGTGTATAGGCCGCGCAACTTTTCCAGTGTTTCCTCCAGGTCTCCCGGAAACATGAGGTCGTAGACCGAGGTCTGGAGGTGACTCTTGCCCGCCATGTACATGAGGACGGTAACCTCGGGCGCGTCCTTGGGCTGCGCCGGACGGATTAAAGCTTCCACCTCACCACCCTGGTATATCCCGTTTTTGCCCGCACGTGGCCTCATAGGGCTGTGCTCGATCAAGCATGTATACAGATAGAATAACATTTGCCCGGCCGATCTTGAATCTTCCCGGATCATGCGGGGCTAATCCACCTTGGCCAGCAGGCCCGGCTCCAGGAAGTAAAGATAAGCCTCGCGCACCTCGTCCCCGGTGCATTTTTCCCAGGCTTTTCGGTAAAGATTGATCTGTGAGCTGTATTTTCTTACCAGCCGGCCCAGGCTTACGACTCCCGGACGGTCGGTCTTATAATCCACCAGAACCCAGCCGTCGTCCTCGAGGAAGGCGAGATCTATAACCCCGCGCAGGACGGTGGGCAGGCCCGCGCCCTCCTCCAGAGCAACCTGGAAGGGTATTTCCGCCAGGCATCGGGGACTGTCCTGCGCCCTCCTCCATATCTCCGAGCTCATGACGCAGCGGACGGTTTTTACCGCTTCGCCCGCCAGCCCGGCGTCGAGACCGTTTTCGTCCATGGCGGCTGCCGCCAGTCTTTCCAGGTCCGCTTGGGGATTTTCCATTGCCGTATGTAGAAGAAGGTGAATGACCTCGCCCCATTCCACGCCATGTTCCCCTTCCGGGCCGTAAGATGGCGCGTCAACATCCCCCTCGAGACTTTCCGCATAGCCGCTTTCTTTTGCGCCCGATAGGCGGGAAAGGGCATAACGCTTGGCGGGCTGGGCGTCGTATGTGGGCGTCTCCAGACGGCGCAAGCGGGAGACGGCGGGGCGGGCAGTTTCGTCCGCCTCCTCCCGGCTCGGGCCCGCTTTCTCCACGCTGGGCGCGGCACGATCGTCGGTGTCCGGGAGCGCGGCTTTTCCCTCCAGGTGAGCCGCGAAATGGCGCCAGGGGTTATTGCCGTTACGCTTGGCTTTCTGGGTGATAAAGATCGCGGCGCAGGAACGGGTGACGGCGACGTAGCGCAGCCGCAGCTCCTCGGCGCGGAGGAATTCCCTTTCCCTTTCTTCCAGAATATCCCATGCACTGGGGTGCGCCAGCAGTTTCCCCTGGGAATTGCCGCTTCCTTTCCCGTAGACGGCCAGGTATCCCCTAACCTTTTCACCGCGGCGATCTATGTGTATGTCCGGACGATGCTCGCTGTCGCCGCTGGGATCGGCGAGAAAAACCACCGGGGCCTCCAAGCCCTTGGCCTTATGCAGGTTCATGACCCTCACCGCGGGACGTTTCCGGGATAGGGCGGAAACGCCGTCGTGCCGTTCCTCGCCTTCGACCAAGCGCCCCAGATACTCGGCCAGTTGCGCCGCGGTCGCAAGTTGGTCCTGGGCGGCGCGGAGAAGCTCCAGGCCCTTGTACAAGCTACCCGCCTCCATGTCGCCGCCCCGCTTTGCCGCCGCAAGAGCGGGCAGGCCGAGATGCGACGCCATCTTTTCCAAGGCGGCGACGGGGGGCATACGGGAAAGCCACGCCGCATAGGTTCTGAGGCGCATGAAGGCGTCTTCGAAGGCTTCGGCATCCTCCGGGCTGAGGCCGCCAGGGAGGTCGGCGAGATAGCAAAACCTGCCGCCGCTCCTGGCGAAAGCGTAAAGGGAGGCGTCACTGATGCCGAAGAGCTCACTGCGCAGCGCCGCCAGCAAGGCCACCGGGTTGTCCGGGTGGAGGCAGGCCTGAAGGCAGTAATGCAGCAGTCGGAGCTCGTCGACACCGTTCAGCGCGCCCCCGCCCGTCACTTGGTGGGGGATGTCGTGCTCCCGCAACTTGCGGGCATAGACGCTCAAGTTGGTGGTGTTTCGGGTGATGATCATGAAATCGGAAGGGTCGGCCTCCGGCCCCCTTCCTTCCTCCACCTGGCGCCGCGTCCGTGGGACCGTGACCCCCAGGTCCAGCGCCCGGCGGATGGTACGCGCGATGAGCTCCGCCTCGTACTCCACGGCGCTTTCCTTGCTTTGGTACTCCTCGGGCACCAGGAGCGGGTAGAGGCCGCAAAGCTCGCCCGGGCATCCCTCTTCCCTTCCCTTTAGCAGGGGGACGTAAGAGGGGGATTCCTGGCATGCCCGCGCCGGGAATCTCAACATGGACGCTTGGGAGTCTTCGCTTTCGGAGTCCGCGGGGCGGAAGACGCGGTTAACCCACTCAATGACTGGCTGCGTGGCGCGGAAGTTGGCCGTAAGTTTTATGAGCAGGCCTTCCTTTCCGGCGCTGTCCCCGTGAAGGATGATCTCCTTAACCTCGTTGTAAGTGACGATATCGGCGCGCCGGAAGCGATATATGGACTGCTTGGGGTCACCCACCACGAAGAGCGATCCGGGGCGGGGAACGCAGTTACGCCACTCTTTCTCTCGGGGGTCGCTCGATGCCAGCAGGAGGATGACTTCGGCCTGGATGGGGTCGGTGTCCTGAAATTCGTCCACCAGAAGGTGGCTGAAACGCGACTGGAAGTAGCGCCTGACGGAGGGATTTTCGCGCAGGAGTGCGGCGGCCTTGATTAGAAGATCCTGGAAGTTGAGCGCGCCCCTTTCCCGGCGGAGTTCATCGTAGACCTTCCGCGCCCGGAAGAGCAGGCGCATGACCATGCGGTAGCGGAGCTCGCGCCAGAGGCGGAGATTGGGCTTGGCCACCTCCTCCCGGAAGCGCTCCCAGCGCGCTTTTTCCGACCTGGCGTTCTCGGCGCCGAGATGGTGCCCCTTTTTCCACTCCTTCTGTACGATATGGACGTTGCTATCCAATAGTTCCAGCATTTCCATGAGCTGTTCGGGGCGGCGCAGGTCGTCGTAATGGGAGGCCACGCGCGGCAGGCGCTTGTATTGCGGTATGAGGGTGTCGTTGCCGGGATCCTCGGGAAGGTCGTGCGCCAGCTCGGCCATGTGGGCGATGTACCCCTCGAGCTCAACGGCGGCTTTTTCCACCTGCTCGGGTTGCAATTCCGTGGGAGGGAGCGGCCATTCCTGCACATCCGGAAAATCGGCGAAGCGCATGAAGGCGCTTTTGAGATCGGGAAGCCTGAGGCCCAGGCGGTGGAGCTCGCTCAGCAGTTCGTGCGCATCGTCCAGGATCAGCCCAGCGGAGAAGAGCTCCCAGGCCTCGTCGCGCAGGCGCCTGTCCGCCTCCTCGTCTATTTCCTCGAAGTCCAGGCCGACGCCGGCTTCCACGGGACGTTCGCGTAGAAGGCGGGCACAAAAGGAATGTATGGTGCCGATGAGGCACTGTTCCTCCTCCGAAAGGGCCCGCTCCAGGTTCTGCCTGCGTTCGCCGGTGGCCTCCCGCAGCGCCTTCTCCAGCTCTACCTGGAAGCGGGCACGAAGCTCCGCCGCCGCCTTGCGGGTGAAGGTGACCGCCGCCATGGAACGCGCGCGGGGGCACTTGCCGGATCCCAGCAGGGCGAGCATTCTTTCCACCATGCCGGTGGTCTTGCCGGTACCCGCCGCCGCCTCGACCAGCACGTTGCGATCGAGCTCATTGCGGATCAGGTCCCTGTGCGTCCGGTCCGGCGGGGAGGCGGCGGATGCACCTCGTTTATTTGTCATTTCCAGTTTCCTCATATCCTCTCAGCAGGCGAAAGGGCGCAAGGACCGCGTTTACCGGATTGGAAAGTTTTACCTGCATAGCTTTCGCGGCCTTGGCGACGTCTCCGAAGGCGGGAAGGTATTCGCTGTAGCGCACATCCTCGGCCTGGTCGGTGAAGGGAAAGCATCCCCGGGCCAGCATCTCGCAAAGGTGGGCGATGACGGAGCGGCCCGGCTCGAGTTGTTCACGGCTCCACCGCAGGCGTTCCCCGTGTTCGCTGGCGTTGGGGAAGAAATATTCGAAGTAGGCGATCCCGGCGCCGGGATGACGTTTTTCCAGGCTCGCTTCGGCGAGGGCCAGGTAAAATGCACTCTGAAGGCGGCGGCCCTTTCGGAAGGGATCCCTGCGGTCGTAACTCCGGCTGGAACCGGTTTTGTAATCGCATACCACTATGGACCCCTTCCCCTCCTCCAGAAGCTCGTCCACCCGGTCGATGTAGCCGCGGGCCCGGACGGTTCTTCCCCCGGGAAGGGCGAGCACGGCTGGGTCAGGAGAGTCGATGGGATTTCCCTCACCCTCGGCCTCCAGTCCTATGGCGGCCTCGAAGTAGAGGGGCCTGCGGAAGCGGCAGATTCGCTCCTCCTCCTGGAGGAAGATATGGGCGGTGCGCGACATCTCGCCCACGTCGGCCTCGAAGGCCTCGCGGTTGGGCGGCGGCTTGATCTTTGCCCATGCCGAGATTTCCGCCTGGAGTATCTCGTGGAGGGTCTCGAGATCTCTCTTCAACTTCGGGAGGCGACCTTCCTTCTGCAAGCGGCGCATGAACCTGCGGAAAACGGCGTGGAGGAGGTTCCCTTTTTCCGACTGGTCGAGCCAGGTAGAGGAATCGGGAAGGTACACCTTGGGCGGCTCGATATCCAGGAGGTATCGAAAGAAATATTCCAAGGGACATCGGCCCAGTTTCTCCAGACGGCTGGCCGAAAGCACCGGCCCTTGCGGCCCGCCGGGGTCGAGGTCCTCTCCGGCTTGGGGCACGTAGCCGTCGTAGATGGTGAAGGCGGGGCTTTCCCTGGCTTGCCGCGCGACGAGCCCCATGCCCAGATGGGGGAACGCCGAGCCAACCCGCTTCTCTGGATCCTCAAACGCCCGCTTCCCGCAGAGTTTATGCAGCCACCACTCGTCGTCATCCACGCATTCCTCTTCCTTGACGGGGGCGAAGGAAACGGGAGGGGGGAGCCACTCCAGGAAATCCTCCTGGAGACCGTCGTGGTTTCCGGACAGAATACGGTAGGCGGCGACGAGGGCCGGGCTGGGGAACATGTCGCGGTCATCCTCGAGGCTGCGGCAGCAGTAACTGAGGGTAATGCAGCCCCTGGTCCTGGCTATCACCTCGGCGATCCTCTCCATACTCGCGGCCAGATGCTTAGAGGCGGTGGGCAGATGCTCGGAGATCCTTTCCCGCTCGTAATCAAGCAGCAGGGGATCCTGATCGCCGGCGAAGGGAAACCTCCCGTCATCGAGACCGATGATGAAGGTGTGAGGGCGGCCGGAATGGCCTCCCTCCCAAAGCGGCGCCACGTAAAGGCAGCCGGGACGGGGCCCCTTGCCCTCCACGGCGGCGGTTCCGATCAGCCTGGCGAGCCAGTCCAGGAGATCTAGGCATGATGGATCTTCGTTTTGCAGGCATTCAGACAACTTTGCCGTCTCCTCCAGCAGGCGCCGGAGGGCGTAGGCGTCCAGCTCGTTCAGGCAACGAACCCTGCGCCGCAGAAAATAGTCCACCCCCTCAAGGGAAAGCTTCCAATTGTTGCCAGGTTGAGGTGCGTGCCGCAGGAGGTCCTGAAGCAGCGAACGCAGGGCGCGCAGCACGGGCAGGCTCTGTCGGCCGGTGAGGCCCGCGACGCCGTGGTCGTTTTCTTCCATGGCCTTCGCGGAAACCCCGGCTTGTTTCTCGAGAACGGCGATCGCCGCATCGATGACCGCAAGGTAACCTTCCCGGCCGGCGCCGATGGGAAGGGACTCGAGTTCGGTGGCCAGGCGGGAAAAGACGGGGCCCTGATCGCCCTTTTCCTCCACCTGCAGCAGGCCGTCGCGAATCATGCATGACAGGATGGAGCGGGGATAGCCTTCCCTGATCCAGGATATCCACAACTTGAGGGCGCGCCCGGGGCGTGAATAGCCCACCGGGATGCCTTCGGCGAAGGTGACCGGCACGGGTCCCCCCGGCTCCGCGGCATGCCTGGAGGCCAGCTCGTAAACAAGAGGAAGGTAGGTGCCGGCCTGGGTGTGGAGTATCTCCACTTGGTCTAAGGGTATCCCGCGCTCCACGCAGCGTCGCAGGACGCCGCGGACTTCGTTGACCTCTCCCACGGCGCGGAAAATATCCGCCGTGCCGTCGCCGCGAGGGGCGGGGGCGTCTCCGGGCCGGTTAATCCAGGCCAGCAGGGCGGCATCGCAGTTGTCTCCGTCACGCGGCTTACCGGCGCGATCGACGGCGAGTACGGCGCGGTTCGCCTCCGGTAAGGCTTCCCACAGGGCGCGTTCGAGGGCCCGCAGATCCCGGTACATGTCTTCGGGAAGGATGACCAGGCACCCTTCGGGCAGGTAGGAGGCGTCCCCGGCGAGCCGCTCCGCCGCCAGGCGCAGAACGTCGGCGTAATCCACGAGGCGGCGTTCCTCCAACTCCTTATGGTACTCCGATAGGAGGGCGGCCAGATCATGCCCCTTCGACGCGACCTCGAAAAGATCGGGTTGGAGGCGGTCGGCGCCGATGCCGGCGAGCCGCAGGTCGCGCAGGGTGGCGGCGACGGCGCTTACCAGCCTGGGGCCGCTTTCCAGCCTGGAAAAGTAACCCTTGACACTGCGCAGCCGCGAAATTATGCCGTCGAGCAGCAACTCGATCCGCACTCCATGCGCGAAGGCGCAGCCTCTCCTCTCCATTTCCGGGGCGGCCAGCCCCAGGGCCAAGGAGGTGAGGGTTTTGAGGCGGACGTTGAGTACCGGCTGTCCCGAGGCCGTCACGGCGTCCAGCCACTGCGTCCCCACCCGCAAGGAGGGCGCTACAAGCCATTTCTCATAGAGGACCCGCCCGGCGCACATCTCTTTCAACTCCTGGGCAAAGCGGTTCAGCTGCATGACCGTCATATGGAATATCCTTCCATGATACGCGATGCCGCCCGTGAGAGTCGGCAACAAGCCGCTATCCACCTTCTCAGAATACAATGGCCTGACGACAACCGACCTGGGATCGCCGATAAAGGGCGGTCGTGAGAGCGCTTCCCGGCAAGAGGCGCGGTGAGGCCGGGGGAGGGCGGGCGGCTTTATACCTGCGGGTCAGCCCGAGATGAGCTGGGCGGAGAGCACCAGGCGCTGGATCTGGTTGGTGCCCTCCACGATCTGGAGGATCTTGGCGTCCCGGAAAAATTTTTCCACCGGATACTCTTTCATATAGCCATAACCGCCGTGGATCTGCACCGCGTCCGTGCACACCTCCATGGCTATATCGGTGGACACGTATTTGGCCATGGAGGACTCCTTGATACACTCCAGGCCCTGGTCGAGCATCCAGGCGGCGCGCTGGCAAAGCAGGCGGGCGTAGTCTATTTTTGTGGCCATGTCCGCGAGCATGAAGGCGATGGACTGCTGGCGGCAGATGGGACGCCCGAACTGCACGCGTTGCTTGGAGTATTCCAGCGCTTCCTCGAAGGCGGCCCGGGCCAGGCCCACGCCGATGATCCCTACGCCCGGGCGTGAAATGTCCAGCGACTGCATGGCCACGTAGAAACCCTGCCCCTCGCCGCCGATGAGATTCTTCGCCGGCACCCGCACCTCTTCCAGGATGATCTCCGCCGTCTGGGAAGCGCGCATGCCCATCTTGTGCTCTATCTTGCCGGTGATGAGGCCGGGGCTGTCCCCGTCCACCACGAAAGCGGTTATGCCGCCGTAGCCCTTTTCCCGGTCCACGGTGGCGAAGATGGTGTAGAAATCGGCCAGGCCGCCGTTGGTGATGAAGCACTTGCTGCCGTTAAGAACGTAGTCTTCGCCGTCGCGTCTGGCCATGGTCCTAAGGGAGCCGGCGTCCGATCCCGCCTCCGGCTCGGTGAGACCGAAAGCGGCGAGGCGGGGATGGTCGGGGTCGGTGAGGCGGGTGAAGTATTCGCGCTTCTGTTCGTCGCTCCCGGCCACGAGGAGAGGGAGGATGGCCACGCCGTTTAAGGCTATGCAGGCCGCCACTCCCACGCATCCCCAGCCCAGCTCCTCGGCGATGATGGTGTTGTCCAGGATTCCCAATCCGGGGCCGCCGTATTCCTCGGGCACGCCGGAACAGGTCAGCCCCAGCTTGGCCGCCTTGCGCACGATGTCCCAGCTGAATTCCGCTCTCTCGTCCAGCTCCAGGGCCACGGGCCTGATCTCGTTCGCGGCGAATTCGTGCACCGTTTTCTGCAGGGCTTTCTGTTCGTCGGAAAGGGAGAAATCCATCCTTATCGACCTCCTAATTCGCTCTTCGCCTGCCCACCCTGGCCACCATTATAGTTCCCCGCATGGACACTTATTAAATAATCGGATGGGCGGAACGAACGGCTTAGTTCGACGAGATGTGGCCCGAGCGAGCTTTTTAACTGACCGTTTAGGCATGCCGGGAAAGGCGCGGTTGGGCCAAGATCGGAAGAGCGTCGTGTAGGGAAAGAGTGTAGATCTCGGTGGTCGCCGTATCATTAAAAAAAAAAAAA
>ENA-ORXB01002063-ORXB01002063.1-sediment-metagenome-genome-assembly--contig:-NODE-2063-length-19175-cov-4.822128_pt1 | contig 19175 bp, 15 predicted proteins | sample MGYA00237863_ERZ511475 | MGnify/ENA primary metagenome ERZ511475 (study PRJEB26305, sample SAMN06343858) | sediment metagenome | isolation source: hot spring sediment | place: Canada: British Columbia... | reverse complement strand
GACGCCGCAGACCAGGCCGAAGGTTTGGGCTGGCTGATTGAAAAACTGCCGACGCCGAAACAGCCCACGAAATTCGAGCTGGAGCGGATCAAGAAAGACCTGATCGCCGCAGGCATCCCGGAGGATGTGCTTGACCAGGCGAACCTGCAGCAGATCGCCACGGTCTTCTACCCGGTCAGGTACGCCCGTCCCGCCGAGAAGAAAGAAAACATCCTCACCGTCTGGCGCGACGGTAAGCCGGCTTTCTACAAGTGCCACCCGGATTTGTACCGTGCGCTGGAAATGCTGGACGCGCCGGCGGCCAACTGGTTCATCAGGCTCCTGTCGTTCCCGGCCAAGACGCTACGGCTCGGTGCCGTGCTCAACCCAGAATTCATCGCCCGCAACCCGGCCCGCGACCAGCTGACGGCCTTCCTGCAGTCCCGGTACGGCTTCGTTCCGGTGGTTGACCTGATCCGGGGGATGTACCACGTCTTCCGCCGGACGGACGTCTACAAGCAGTGGGAAGCTTCCGGCGGCGCGATGGCCACCCTGACGAGCCTCGACCGCGACTACCTGCAGGGCGCCCTGCGCAGGGTACTCGGTAAGCAGACGGCGGCGGAGCGGGCGGCCAACATAGCCCTGTCGCCGGTGAAGTTCCTGCAGTTCCTGAGCGAGTCCCTGGAGGAGGCCAGCCGCGTCGCCGAGTTCGCCAAAGGACTGAAAAAGGAGCTGGCGAAGGGCACACCAGAGCGCGAGGCCCGCCTGCGGGCGGCGTTTGCCAGCCGCGAAGTGACGCTCGACTTCTCCCGTGCCGGACACAAGGGCCGGCAGGCCAACCAGTTCATCGCCTTCTTCAACGCCGCGCTCGAAGGCCCGAGCGCCCTCAAGCGCACCTTCCAGCGCGACCCGGTGGGTGCGACGGTTCGCGCGGCGGCGTTGATCACGTTGCCGTCGATTTTGCTTTATGCCCGGAACCACAGCAAACCGGAATACGAGGCGGTGTACCAGGAACTCCCGCGCTGGCGGAAGGACCTTTACTGGTGCATCCCGACGGACGACGGCAAAATCTACTACATCCCCAAACCGTTCGAGGCGGGCGTGCTGTTCGGGTCTTTCTTCGAGCGGATGCTGGAGTACGCCAAGGAGAACGACCCGAAGGGGTTCAGGGATTGGGTCGAAAGCGCGGTGTCCGTGTTCTCGCCGGGGTTCATCCCTACGGCCCTGATACCGATCATCGAAATCTGGAGCAACCGCTCCTTCTTCACCCGCCGGCCCATCGTGCCGATGCGGGAACAGAAACTGGAGCCAGAGGAGCAGTACGGCCCGTACACTTCCGAAACGGCGAAGGCCATCGGCAGGATGTTCAACGTCTCGCCCCGGTACGTGGAGCAGGCCGTCCGCGGCTACTTCGGCGGCCTGGGTATGCACGGGCTGAACCTGCTTGACCTGCTTTCGGGCGAGGCGCTGGAGAAGCAACACCTGTTTGAAGTGACGCCGTTCGAGCGGGCCTTCGTCGGTGCTCCGTGGCGGAGTGCGGAGAGCATCGAGGAGTTCTACAAGGAGCTGGACCGCCTCAAAACGAAGTACAACACGGCGAAGGAGAAGCTGGAACGCGGCGAGAAGCCGACGCGGGAAGAATTGCCCGACATGGAGCGGCTGCGCCGACTACGGGCGGCGGATAAGTACCTGCAGCGAGGACGCCAGTTAATAAGGAAGATCCAGGCCGACCAAACGCTGTCGCCGGAAGAAAAGCGCGAGAAGCTGGATCGGATTAACCTGCAGATGGTCAACATTGCCCGGTTGGCCCTGGGCAAGAAGCAGATTGCCGGCGCTACGGCCCGTCAGTAAGCGGGTCTACACCGAGGCCGATCCAGTCTATGCCCCAAAAGCCGCACAGGTAGAGCCAGCAGGCCAGGAAAACGGCGATGAGGACGGCGAAGTAAACCTTTTCGAGCAGGGGATGGGCGGGTGCGTACCGGTGCGAGTAGGCTGCTATCCAGCCGGCGACAAAGACGGCAATCCAGGGAGAGAGCCACCAGAGAATTGCTTTCCACAAGGCGCTTACCCCCTCAAGAAGAGTTTATCAAACGCCCAGAGGAACAAGCCACACCAGATTTGGACACGGACGAACCTGCCCCTCTTATGATAAGTTTCGGATACAATCCAGGCTGGGTTAGCGCTACCAGTGAAATGTAAGTACTACCCACGGAAAGCGGACGTGGGTAGCTTTTTTATTACTCCTGTAGACCCACTAATATCTCACTTGCTAAAAAGACTATTCGACGCTGAGGTTGACTGTAGTGAAAGGTACTTTCAGCTCATTATTTCTTGCTCTTCATACCGGTTAAGTATTACCGAGCAAATTACCCCGACGACCTCGGCGTTCTTCTTGTTGTAAAACCGGATAAGTGCCGGTTTCCGCTGGCCTTCTTTGCTGATGCGAAGGCCGTCCTCGTAGAGGTTGAGGTCGATTACCTTCTGCCACGGAGTCGTGAAATTCTTCTGGTCGCCCCGGAAGAGAATACGTTTGTTAGTGATGACGAGTTCTCCTCGGCTCACCGGCACGATTTCCTGCTCGGTGATTATCCGTCCCCGATGTCCACCGATGCGGTACGAAACCCCGCGGGCGATACGTATGCTAACACCGCGGGATCCCCCCTCGTACCGCCGCCGCGTTCGCTCCTCGAGCATTTCTCCTGGTTCCTGCCAGTGCACCTTCTCGCCGCGCTGGAGCACGAGCCCCCGCGGCTCGAGTTCGGGCAGTTGGCCCTGCTCCAGGGAGTAGAGCAGGCGGTAGCGGGCTAGTTCGCCGGCGTATCGGGCCTGCGTGTCTGCAGGAATGCCGAAATGGGCGGCCAGGTCTTCCAGAGCCTTTTCTTCTTCGGGCGTGAGGCGACGGTCGGCCACCGCTTGCTGGACGGCCACCGCATAGAGACGCGCCTGCAGCCGCCGCCACCCCGCCTCGTCGAGCCCAAGTTCTTGATACAGAGAAGCCAGTTCGGCCAGTTCATTTTCATCGAGTTTGCCGTCGGCCATTGCCTTCACCAGAGTGGCTTCGAGTTCTTGTCGGGCCTGGGCCTGTTCCTTTGCCGTCGTGTACCGCCTTTGCAGGTTTCCAATTAACGCGCTTATCCAGGACACTGCACATACCTCCCTTCCACGTTACTGTAGCTGCGAAAAATGGTGGTGTGACTAAGTAGTAAGCAAGGATTGGTATATGGGTTAGATTTAGAGTAGAATTTAATTTAAATGATAGTATGTGATTAACTTTCGACACAATCCTTCGTAAGGAGGGTTTCTGGATGAATAACTTTGTTTTTCATAACCCTACTAAGATAATATTTGGGAAAGATTTGGGAAAGACACAACAAACCTTGTGGGGCAGGAAGCCAAGAAATTCGGCAAAAGGGTGTTATTGACATATGGCCGGGGTAGCGTAAAGAGGATTGGTCTTTATGACAAGGTTATTAAAAGCCTCAAAGCGGAAGGCTTAGAGGTTTTTGGGCTTGGGGGGATTCAACCCAACCCCAGAATAGACTCTGTTCGCCAGGGTGTTGAGATATGCAAAAAGGAAGGGATAGAGTTGATTCTGGCCGTTGGTGGGGGTAGCACCATTGATGCTTCAAAGGCTATTGCAGCCGGTGCGAAGTATGATGGTGATCCCTGGGACTTTTATGGCTACCGGGTGGAAGTGAAAGACGCTCTACCGCTAGGGACGGTACTGACCTTGGCAGCAACGGGATCCGAGATGAACGGAAATTCGGTAATCTCGAATTGGGATACAAAAGAGAAGCTGGCTATATCAAGCATTCACCTGTATCCAAAGTTTTCGATACTGGACCCACAGAACACATTCTCTGTTCCGAAAGATCATACGGTATACGGCGCTGTCGATATCCTCGGCCACATTTTTGAACAGTATTTTGACAGCACGCCCGATACGCCGTTACAGGACAGGATGGCTGAGGGCTTAATGAAAACAGTCATCGAAACGCTACCCAGGATAATTGCAGATCCTTCTGATTACCAGGCGCGAGCGATAATGATGTGGTGTGGGACGATGGCCCTCAATAACATTATAGGATGTGGCAAGGATGAGGACTGGGCTACCCATATGATAGAGCATGAGATAAGTGCCATATACGACATACCGCATGGTGCGGGTTTGGCGATAGTTTATCCTCAATGGATGAGGTATGTTCTGGATGAGATACCGCAAAAGTTTGCCCGGTTTGCAAGGAACGTATGGAATATCCGCGAGGATGTACCAGAAAAAGAACTCGGGCTTATGGGGATCGAGAGGACAAAAGCATGGTTTAGAGAGATGGGTGCACCTGTGAGCTTAAAAGAAGTTGGCATAGATGACAGGTACATCCCCGAAATGGCCAGAAAGGCTGTTGCCCGAGGACCGCTTGGGTCGGCAAAGAAGCTTCATAAAGAGGATGTTGAGCAGATCCTGAGGATGTGTTTGGAATAGTGGGCATCTTGGTGCATGCAGAAGCGCCAAAAATCGTTTCTGTAAGCCGGCGTACGGATGTCCCGGCTTTCTACGGTGAATGGTTCATTAACCTGGTGCGGGAAGGGCAGGTATTAGTTTCGCACCCGTTTAACTACCAGCCCATCCAGGTCTCGCTACAATCAGGCGACGTGGCAGGGTTCGTTTTCTGGTCGAAAAACTTCCGGCCTTTCTTAAAGTACCTGGATGAAATAGACGCCCGCGGGTACCGATCTTTCTTCTTTTTCACCATCACCGGCCTACCCCGTGTCTTTGAGCCCAATGTGATTAGTGTGGAAGACGCCGTAACCACCTTCCGCGATCTTTCCCGTCGGTATTCTGCCAAGCATGTTCAGTGGCGGTATGATCCCATTTTGTTAACCAACAGCACGCCCCCGGAGTACCATATCAAAACCTTTAGGCGTCTTTGTCGGCAGTTGGAAGGGTATACCACCAGATGCTATTTCAGCTTCGTTTGTGTATACCCCAAGGTTCAACGGCGTATGGAACGGCTAGCCCAGTACGGGGTTGAATTCCTCAAGGTTTCTGAGCTTGAAAAAGTACAACTCGCCGCATACCTGGCCGACATTGCTGAGCGGCACGGGATAACGATGTATAGCTGCTGTAACGATTTCTTAGTCGGCGGGAAGATCAAGAAGGCCCATTGCGTGGATATTGACCTGCTGGCTGATCTCTTCGGGATAGACAGAAACCTCTACCGTTTACGCCCTACTCGCAAGCAATGCGGTTGCTATGAAAGTGTAGATATCGGTACGTACAATACCTGCCGGTACGGCTGCGTTTATTGCTATGCCGGCGCCAACGCCAGAAGATCCTTAGGGAGTCTCGTGGTGAAAAGTATTCTTCTCGTTTAGCGTGACACAATGCGTTAGGTGGTAACCTTTTATCGGGCGTGGCTGGCGGAAGTGGTTTCTGGTGTGGGGTAGTAATAAATTGGGGTGGTCTTAATGCCAGACATTTCCAGGGAATGGGAAGAACTTGCCCTTGCCGTCTTACCGAGGGCGCGGCTGATTATCCTGATCGGGTCGATAGACACGGGAAAGAGCACGCTCACCACCTACCTGGCAAACCAGGCCGTGAGGCGTGGATATAAAACCGCTGTGGTTGATGCCGATGTCGGTCAGTCTGACATCGGCCCGCCCACAACCATAGGTATGGGAATCCTGCTTGACGAGGTAAAATACCTTGGAGAAGTACCGCTCGTAGATTTTTACTTTGTTGGTTCTACGTCTCCGTACGGGCACCTTACGGAGATGGTTGCCGGTACCAAAAAGATGGTGGAGAGGGCATATGCGTTTGGTGCTCAACGTGTAATTGTAAATACAACTGGTCTTGTCCAGGGAGGCCTGGGACAGACACTCAAGTACCACAAGGTAGATTTGCTCAGGCCCGAGGCCATCGTCGGTCTTCAGCGGGAGAGAGAAATAGAAGTCTTACTCAAAACGTGGGAGATTTTGGGGTACTGCGTTTACCGTTTACCTGCCATTCCGGAAATATACCGCCGCTCTTCCGAGTTGCGGGCTTCCTTTCGGCAAAGAAGGTGGCGTGAATTTTTTGGCGGAGCGTACTTGAGAAAGATACCATTGGGAACGATTGTTGTGCGGGGTGCCCCAATATTTAGGGGAATACCGGTTGAAGCCGAAAATCGGGAAAAGATCCGGGAACTCGTGGGCCAGCAAGTGCTGTGGGTGGAAAAGATCGAAGACGCCGGGATTGTGGTGACGCCAGATTTTGTACGCCGCGAGGTGCTTAGTGAAGTGGCAGCATTCCTGGGCGTGCGGCGGCTGGTGCGCCTGGCGCCGGACTACCTTACGGGGCTTGTCGTTTCTCTGGTCGGAAAGCGTGGCCAGCCTCTTTCCCTGGGGTGCATGGCCAGGGTAGACTACGACGAAGGCGAATTATTGGTGTACACTCCTTACCGGGGTGAAGAAGATATACGGCTGATAGAGTTTGGCCGCGTCCGTCTGAGAGCTAACGAAATATTGCCATCAAGGCTCGTACTAAGTCCGGCGGAGGGATAACCGGTGGCGACAAAGATAGGCATTATAGGCGCGGGGAGAGTCGGAGCAACCGTTGCCTATACCCTGATGTTAAGCGGTCTGGTGACCGAGATAGTGCTGGTCGACGCTGACCGGGCAAAGGCCGAGGGGGAGGCCATGGATCTGGCAGACGGGACGGCGTTCACCGGACCCGTGCGTATTTACATGGGTGAATATGCCGATTGCCGTGACGCCTCAATAATTGTTTTTTGCGCGGGTGTTGGCCAGCGGCCCGGCGAGAGTCGCCTCGACCTTCTACAACGTAATTACGAGGTACTGAGGGACGTGCTTACGGCCCTGATGCGCTCCTGGAGCGGTGGCGTCCTCCTTATGGTAACCAACCCCGTCGATGTGCTGACTTATGCAGCGTATAAAATTGCGGGATTGCCCGCAGGCCAGGTTATGGGTTCTGGGACGGTGCTGGATAGCGCGCGCTTCCGCCACCTGCTGAGCCTTTATACCCGGACAGATGTCCGTAACGTCCACGCCTATGTGATAGGCGAACATGGCGAAAGCGAGGTTTTCGTCTGGAGCAAGGCAACTATTGCCGGGGTGGACATTGATGAATTTTGCCGTCGCCGCGGTATACCGGAACCGGATCGCGAGTACATTGTTGCCCGCGTGCGGCGTGCGGCGGCGGAAATAATAAGCCGCAAAGGGGCCACCAACTATGCAGTAAGCCTGGCCGTGCGCCGGATTGTCGAAGCCGTTCTCCACGACCAGCACAGTGTGCTTACGGTGTCCGGCCCCCTGGACGGCGCTTACGGTTTGCACGGTACGTGTGTCAGCCTGCCATCAATAGTTGGCGCCAACGGGCGTCGGCAGGTTCTGGCCTTGCCGCTCGATCCAGGGGAGGAAGCGGCACTGCGCAAATCGGTTGCCGTCTTGCAGGATGCCCAGCGCCAGATCGGCTTGTAGACTTTTCGATGTTCTTGCGTGCGGGGCGCTTTTTCGGTATAATACAAGTGCGACCGGTATGCGCCCGTAGCTCAGAGGATAGAGCGCTGGCCTCCGGAGCCAGGTCTTTGCGCAGGTTCGATTCCTGCCGGGCGCACCATAAGAGCAAGCGCAAACCCGCGAAAATCAAGGCTTCGCGGGTTTTAAATTTCATGGAAAAGGACCCGGCAGGGTTCCGCTAGGAACCCTTGATTTTTCTAGATTCCTGCATCTATGCACACCATTAGGCACACCGGAGGCACACCAACTGGTAAGCGTAAACTGCGTTATACTTAGTGAACATAACCACGCCAACATAGCGCGGTTTTCGGTTTTGGAGGTGGCTATGTTTGCAGAAAACGCTGGTAATCCTGGACCCGGCGCTAAGGCGCGGGTTTACATCTATACCGAACTGTGTGCTTAAGGCTCCAGGATTGTCTCTTGCGGCAAAAGCAATGTACGCGATATTGTTATCGTTCGCTTGGGAAAACGATGAATGCTTCCCGGGGAAGCAAGCCTTAGCCAAGGCGGCCGGCGTGGATGTTCGAACGGTGCACAAATACCTCGTTGAGCTGCGGGAGTACGGGTTAATCTCATGGGCTAGGCGCGGTCTGAACCAGACAAACCTCTACTACGTACACGATCTGCGGAGGGTTGACCGGCTCAAACCCTTGATTTCAGCGGATCGGAAAGGGCTTTCCGATCCGGATCGGAAAGAGCTTTCCGATCAAGATCGGAACGAGCGTTCCGATAAAGAATACTCACATGAACATGTTGTTGTAGATGCCATTCAGGCAATCAGAAAGCTCACGGGTGAAGACCCACCTGAGGACGTGATCGAAGAGATAGTGAAACACGATGAGAAAACGGTTGCCGCGGCGCTCGCCGCGGTGCAGCAATACACCGAACACAACCGCATTGACAACCTATACGGCTTGCTGCTCGAAGCCCTACGGGGTGCATGGAAACCCGGCCCCAGGGTAGAACCCACGCCGAAAGAAAAGCCGCGGCCGGGGCCGCGGAACGTTCTTACCGACGAACAGCGCAAGGTGCTTCGTTCGCTTTATCTTTGACCTTACTTCCGGCTTCTCACAGCTCCGGTAAAAAGACCGCTCTCCAACCTTTCTTCAAGTCGGGCCAGGGCGGCCCGTATCTCGGTGAAGTAGTCCAGGTGCACCTGGCGGGCGTCGAAGAGCGCCTTGATCTTGTCGAAGGCCTCGGACTCCAACCGCAACTCCAATCTGGTGACCTGTTTTCGGAGATCTTCCTGACCCTTCTCCAGGCCGTCGAGCCGCTGTTCGAGGCCATTCAACCACTGCTCAACGCGCTCAAGCCTTTCGCCCTGGGCGGCTTGGCCATCCTCAAGCCGCTTCTGGCCTTTCTCCAGGCGTTCAAGCCGCTGCCCCTGGGTTTTTAGTTCTTCGAGTATTTGACGCAGGACTTCCTCCACCTGCACGATCTCCTTTCCGGCTTTACACCGCCATGGTAACACAAGCCGGGTGCAGAGGAAAAGACTTTTATTTCGCCTTTCGCCAACCGGCTGGTGTCATTCTACCGCGCCGGGTCTACCGCGCAAGGGTAAAGGCCTGCGGCATATGCTCCGTCGCTGCGCTGCGCTCCGCTCGTCCGCTATTCCTCGGCCCGGCCCTGCGGGCCGCCCTTGCGCTCCGGCCGCGGCGCTCGGGATGGAGTAGTCAAGCCGGTTGGCGAAAAAACGCGAAACGGGGGTGAAAGTGGGGGAAGCGGCACTGGGTACCCTGCCGGGTCCGGCGGGTCTGGTGGGGAATGGTGTCGCGGTCAAGAGGTCAAAACGGCTCTGAAGTGGGGAAACATCAACATTCAAGCTCAAGGGAGGTTTTAGAAATGCGAAAAGTTCTGACTGTGGCAGTGATGCTCGTGGTGCTGGTGGCGCTGGTGGTGCCAGCCTGGGCGCAATTTCGGGACGAGTTGCCTGCGCCGGTGCAGGATGAGCCGGGCGTGGGCGGATACTGCGCCACATTCGTGGTCGGGGAAAAACGCTATTGGCGCGCGGTGTGCGGTGAATACCCGCGGGAATATGCGATGGACGTGGCCCCGTTCATCGAGAACAGCCGGACGTTCGTTCCCGTCCGCTACCTGGCCTACGCGCTGGGGATAAGCGACCGCGATATCGAGTGGGATGGGGCTACGCAGGCCGTCACCCTAAGCTGGCCGCACTACACGTGCGTTCTTGAGTTGCGGGTGGGAAGCAAAACACTACTCAAGCATGAGGGTTACGGGATTCAGAATGTGCAGATGGACGTGGCACCGGCACTGAGGAATGGCCGGGTCTTCCTGCCCGCGAGATACGTTGCGGAAAGTTTCGGGTACCAAGTTCAATGGGACCAAGCGACGAAGGCTGTTCGCATAGCACCGCCTCTTGTGCTCCCGGAGCCGCAGTCGAATGGCACGCAAAAACCACCGCCGGTACCCGTTGAAGACGGCGGGAGAATAGACGTCAGCAAATTATGAGGGGGAGCGGCGGTTGCCGCTCCCTTCACCGGAGGTGACACAACTTGCAGCGACTCTTAATTGTAGTGCTGCTTCTGTTGATCAACCTGCTCACGACCATGCCGGCGTGGGCAGCTGCAGTCCGTGCTGTAACAACGTTCGGCTATAGCCAAGGCCGGAATCGGGAGGGTGAGGTCGATGGCCGGTACATAGTGCCGGCGTGGCATCACCCTGGCGGTAAGAGTTACTCGCAGCCGTTAGTGCTTTCTGGGCGATACCTCGGCCTGGCTGATTGGCCGAGCGCCAACGAAAAAGTTGTGGCAATCACTGCCGAAGCCGATAAAATGCATGCCTATGTCTTTCCGGAAAGGCCGTCCTTTCCCGCCCCTCATCTTAAACCTACCTGGACAATGCAACTTTCGCATATAACAAAAAGTCATCCTACCCTTGTGGAGTGGCAGGGGCAAAAACTGGTCTTTATCGGAACTGAATCGCGGTACCTAGACGTGTTTGACCTGACGAACTTCGAAAGGCCGAAAGACTTGGGAGCAAGAGAACTTCCCCGGGCCACCGACATTGTTTCCGCGCCGACCGCATTCACCTGGCACGGGCATCTACTGATAGCTTACACCTCTGGGCGCACCGGTGACGTTTATATACTAGTTGACCCGCTTCTTTCTGAACACCCAACCCAATACTGTATTAACCTGGGCGAAGGCCGCACTTCCTCATCGCCCGCGCCGGTGCTGAATGGGCAGGCCTTCGCGGTTGGGCTGGACCAAGGCCCGGGTGATGGCAAACTCTACGTGCTTCGGTTCGACGACCTTTTCACCGAGCAAGACGGCCGCGTGGTCCTTAAGAGTAACCCGAGTGTGTACGCTCGAGAAGATCTGCCTTCCGGGCTCTGCGCCAGCTTCGCCGTCAGCGATGACACCAACACCATGTACTTCGGCGACAGCCGCAGCCACGTCTACGGCTATGATGTCGCAAACCGCCGCTTTCTCTGGCGGAACGACGCGGCCGCAGGGTTATTCTCGAATCGCTCCCCAGCGTTGACCGAAAGCATGGTGATATTCCCGGCCGGCACCAGGGGAGCAGGCGGCAAGCTGGTGGCGGTGGACCGGCAAACCGGGAACACGGTTTGGGTAAAAAACTTCGAGGCGGCGGCGCAGACCGCGCCGGTCGTGCTGACGGCGCCGGGCGCGCGGGGCATCCTGGAGGGGGGAAGCAACGGGTGGCTGGCGCTCCTGGATATGACCGGGAACATGGTTCAAGCGGTGAAGATCGCCGACAGCGGGCTGCCGGACCCGTATGCCCAGGGCGTTAGCGGCGAGCTTTCCTTCGTCGGCTACGCCGGGGTGACGACCGACAGCCAGGGCGCAAAGGGGTGGTGGATACTCAGCCACCTGGATTTTGCTACAGTGAGCCTTGACCCCGGCGTCCCGCCCGGGCAGAAGGCAAAACACGGCCAGACCTACACGGCCACGGTTCGGTTTAAAACCGACTACGAGGCCTGGCACGACCTACCCGGCGTTCCGGTTGACGCGGACGTAAACGGGAAGCCGGTGCAGCTCCTGGACGTCAGCGGCGGGGAACTCCCGAAGGTGACGGCCGGCGGCAAGACCTTCTACCTGCTGAGCCCGACGCCGGTCGGCGTGAATGAGTATGAAGTCAAGTTCAACTGGACCGCCGCAGCGGGCCCGGATGGCAAAGGAGCCGTCCTCACCGCCTGCATCAACCTACCACGGGGCCGGATCACGCAGGTTTATCCCGAACCGGACACCACGAATAATCTGGTCCAGGTCAAGGTTCCCGTGGAAGGCGTAGACCTCTTCGTTACTGATTTCAGGGTGGTTACGGATCCTGTACGGCAATGCTACCGTACGTCGGCCTCGGTGGTCGCCGGAAACCGTAGCGATAAGCAGCTTACAACTCAGGTCAAGTTCTACGGCCCCGACGGCGTGCAGACGAGGCAGATCACGCTCGCCCCGAACGGCCAGGTGCCGCTGACCTTCACCTTCGATGCTCCCTGCAAAACGGGCACCTATTCCCTGCGCGTGACCATCAACGAAACAAGGGCCATTGAGGAGACAAACTACGCAAACAACGAGGCGCGCTGCACGTACCGGGTAATCGGGCTGCCCGAGGGAGAATGCAACCACCCGAGCGATTCGTGGACTGTGGAGTACACCTGCTACGACATCTGCTGCGACGACGAGGGCAACTGCTCCTGCTGCCAGCCGTACAAGGTGGAGGTGTCCTACAGCCAGCGGATCAAAACCACGGTCAACCTGGACACCGGCTTTGGGGGAGTCAACAAGATTTTCGAGGGCTATCCCTGGGCCGAGCCGTTCGGGAAGTACGGCAACGAGATCCGGGACAAGCATTACACGAAGGCTGGGTACATGGTCTACCTGGAAGTAAGGACCGATTACTGGACCGACTGGGAAACCAAGGTGCCGAGTTGCCCCTGCGTGTCCGCTTTCGGGGGGAAGGGTGAGGGCCCCAAGGAGGTTGAGGTCCGCTTCCCCTTCAAGGTGCACGCCGGCCCGGGCAAGGAGTTGATCGACCGCATTTTCCTGGTGCCGGAGAAGCCGCGCGGCTCCTGGCAGAACACCTGGAAACTCCCGGCCTGTTCGGGCTACTTCGGGGAGAAGCTGCCCAGCGCGGCTTGGTACCCGGTGTTCGTGCCGGACAAGAACACACCCGACGGGGATTACTTCGTGACGGTGATCGTTCACCCGCACGGGTTCACGCACGAGGAGGGCGGCGGCTTCTTAGATGCGGCGGAACGCGTGTGCCAGACAATTAAAGTCCCGATCAGGATTCGGGGCGTGATGTGGGACGACTTCGCGCCAGGAAAAGGCTAGGGAGGTGGTGCCATGATGTTTGCCACGGACTGGTCAGGGCAATTGTTCCTTTGCGATCATGACCCGTTTCCGCCGGCGGCCCGCGAACTTCGCGTACGGCCGGTCGATTTCACGGTGGCGCGGTGTTTTGTGAGGATGCACCACTACCTGGGTTATGCGCCACCAGGCGCCAGGGCTTCCCTGGGGGTGTATTACCGAGAACATCTTGTAGGCGTGATGATCTTCACGCGCCCATGCGCGCGGCTCGAAGACCAGCAGCATACGCTCGAACTTTCCCGTATGGTCCTGCTGGATCACTGCCCTCGAAATAGCGAAAGCCGGGCACTCGGCCTGGCGGCCAGGTGGGTGAAAAAGAACATGCCGGAGATCCACCGCCTGATTGCCTATGCCGACCCGGCGCGGGGACACAAAGGGACTATCTACCGCGCGGCCGGCTGGCGTTTCCTCGGCGAAACCGAAGGGCGCCCGTGGAATCACGCCGGGCGGCCCCGCCGGGACGCCGCGCCCGGCCGCAAGCTCAAATACGAGCTGGTTTTAGATCCTTGACACTTCCAGGTAACAGGTGCCAGCCCTGGTACAGACTGGTAGAGTCACCGGGAGTATTTCGACCGGAATACTCGGCCGGGGCGGTCGCTAACCCCGGTCAAAACCCCGGTCACAACCCCGGTCAAACGCGTTTGACCGGTCAGGGTGAACGGGGTCAAGACCACCCGCCCGCCGCCCCAAGATTCCCGCCCGGCGCGCCCTTTGCCGCCGCGCGCTTGCCGCCCTCGCTGCGCTCGGTTGGCACCCGAGACCCCGCCCCCACAACATCCCGCCCTGCGGGCGGGGTGGTGGCGGGGTCTCGGGACGCGCGCTGCGGGGCGCGCCGGGACGGGGCGGCGGGCGGGGTGGTGGTACCGGTTCCCAGGGCTGGAAACCTGGGCAAAAGGAACCAGGGCACATAGGGCGGTAGGTTGCGGTTGCAATGGGGGTGCGGTGGTAGGTCGAGAGAACGTTCCTACTTGGGGCGGAGGGGTTGGAAGTTTCAAAAGAGTGTTGTGGTAAGTCGGAAAGACGTGAACCTGGAACGAAAGCGAGGTGCGGAGATGCTCACGGATCGTGACCTTGAGATCGTAAGGCTTGTTAACAGGTTCGGTTACCTGACCGCGGAGCAGGTGGCCCGGGCGTTTGCTATGCACCCGAGGGTCGCTTACCGGCGCCTGCGGCGCCTGGTCGAGGCCCGCTGCCTGGTCCGGCGGAGCCTCTTCCCCGGCCAGGCCGGGGTCTACCTCGCCACCCGGCGCGGCACCGAGTTGGCGGGCTCCCTGCTGGGTCCGGCCCGCCTGCGGCTGCAAACGATTGAACACGACCTGAAGGTTGTGGACGTGGCCCTCGCCCTGCTGGCAAGACACAAGGGTACCTGGTGGATCACCGAGCGGGAGCTGCGCCGGGAGGCCGGCCAGAGGTTCGGCATCGGGAACGGAGAAAAGCCCCCGGACGGTGTTCTGGTCCTGGCCGATGGTTCCCGGGTGGCGGTGGAGGTCGAGAACTGCCGGAAGTCCCGCCGGCGGCTTGAGGAGCGGATGCGGGGATATGCCCGCAAAACGGAGTACAAGCAGGTATGGTTCATCATCTGTGGCCGGCGGCAAGCAGAGCCCGTACGAGAAATCGCTCGGAGATTCAACTACGTACGCGTGCTGGAAGAGGCGGAGATCCTGCCCGCCGCGGAAGGGCGGAAATATTCCGGCCGAAATAATGTCCCTGGTGCGGCCCCGAAGGTGGTGGCGGAAGATGAACTTGATGAACTTTAAGAAGATAGCGGCCTTCCTGTCGCTTGTCTTCCTGCTCCTTTTTCCGGCTGCGGCCGCCTGGGCGGGAATGCAGGTCACCGCGCGGCAACTTGTTGCCGAGATCGTGGACGCCGGGGGCGGGAAAAAGGCGGTGAAGCTGACCGTCACCTACGATGTGACCACCGACGCCGGCCTATCAAAGCTCTACCTGGACAAGAAGGACCTCCAGACGGGCGAGCTCAGGCGCTTGGCCGAGGTCGAACCGCAGCGTCTGGGCGCAGGACAGACCTACGAATATACCGACCGGGACGTCGAGGTCGGGAAGAATTACGAGTATATCGTGAAGCGCACGCTAACCGACCTGCGCGTCGCGCTGACAGTTACGGCCGAAAGCGAGGGCCGCACCCGAACGAGCGGCCACACCACGGGCGACATCCTTACCCAGGCCATCGGGTACCTGTTCCTGAAGGTGGCAGAACTGATAAACGACCTGACCGGGCTCCGGGACATCGAGCACTGGGTCTTCGGGGTGGGGCCGGCGGCCGGCGACCTCTACCACGTGGTGCCACCGATCCGCTGGCCGGCAGTGCAGCTCGCGCGCACGACCCTGGCGGGCGCGGCTTGGCTGGTGCTCGGCCTGGCCATGCCCCTGGTCGGGCTGCGCCTGATGTACGGCTCGCTCGACCCTGCCCAGCGGTACGGCATGCTCGACGTGCTGAAAGGGCTTTTGATATTCACGGTCGTGGTGGGCTTCGGCCTCACCTTTTTCGGGCTGGCTGCCGACGTGCTCTACTCCGTGCTGCGCGACCTCCACAGCCTCTTCGGATTCCGCGGCGATATCGTTCGCACCCTGGCCGCGGCCTTCGCCGGGGGCAGCATCGGGGTCCAGGCCGGGGGTTACCTCGGCGCCGGCCTTGCAACGCTCGCCCTGGCCATCGTCAGCCTGTGGCTCAACGTCATCTATATCGTCCGCCAGGTGACCCTCTGCGTCTGCCTGGCCACCATGCCACTGTTCGCATTCTTCGCCGTCTTCCCGTTCACCCGCGGAATCTTCGTGCACTATGTCCGGCACACCCTGGCCACGCTGATGGTGCCCCTTTTCCACGCCGTGATGCTCGGCCTCTTCCTGGGCACCTTCAAAGGCGGCGGCTCCGCGGACGTGGTCGAGCAAATCGGCGGCCCTGTCCAGGCCATCGTGGTGCTCTTCGCCATGATACCGCTTGCCAGCCTACCGCACATGCTGCTCGGCGCGGGCGGCGGTGGGACGGCGAGCGTCGCGGGAATGGCCGTAGCCGCGGGCACCTGGCGACTGATCAGGAGCGGGATCGCGGGCGGGCGCGCCGTGGCCGCGGCGAGCGCCGCGGGCGGTGTCGGGCTGGCCGCGGCTGCGGAGGGGGAACCGTTGATGAAAAAGCTGGCCGCGGCCGCGAAAACCGGCGGATCCCCCCTGTTCACCTGGGCCGACCGCGCCGGCGGGGGACTCACAGGCGTGGCCACGCGGGTGCAGGATGCGGTCCAGGACCTGCGCCTGACGGCCGCGGAGACCTTGCGCGCGCACCTGCCGGCGCCCCTGGCCCGCACCGGCCTCGCCGAGAGGGCGACAGGCTTGATTGCCGGCACGGAGGCCAGCTACCGCCAGGCGATAACCGCGACGGCGCAGGAGCTGCGGGAAATCGATCAGGCGGTGACCACCCGGCAGGCGGCCTTCAAGCAGGCGAACCTGCGGCACCAGGTGGCGGCGACGGAGCTGCGCCGGGTGGAAGCCGACTTGCGTGCCCAGGCCCTGGCGCAGGGAATACCCGCGAACCGGCTCGACCAATGGGTCCGGGCGCAGAACGCGTATCGGGATGCCCAAACACGGGCCGCCGGAACCCTCCAGGCAAGGGACGCCTACCTGGGGGAACTGCGCCGGACAGAGCTTGCCCGTGCGGAGAAACTGACCGTTTACGAGAACATGGTGCGGGACTACGCGCAGTACGCGCCGGAGCGCGCGGCTGCCTGGGCGCCCCCGGAGTGGGCCAGGCCGGCGGGCGGGCTCAAAAACCGCATCGGGTACCGCTACCGGCACTGATGGGAAATGTCGCGTAATGTTCCTTATGCGACGTTTTAAGGGCGCAAACGTCGCATAGGTGCGGCCCAGGTGCGGCCTTAAGGCCGGCAGAAAATGTCGCATAAGAAAACCCTTGCGGAGGTGAAGTTGAAGTGCAGATGAAGATGACGACGAAGGTAAAAGTGTTGCTGGCGCTGGTAGTTGTTCTGATGCCGTTCTTCCTGATTACAAACGTCCGGCTGCTGGTGCGGCCAGCGGCGAACTTCTACGCCAGGACGACCGAGCTTTGCGCCGTCCTGGCCCCGGCGCCGCGCAAGGCCGAGGTGGCCGCCCGGGCGCGCGGCATACGAGAGGCGGCCGCGTGGTGCGCAGAGCACCCCGGGCGGGCCCTGGGCGGCTGGCTCACCACCTGGGCACCGGATTACCCCGAGGTCCGCAACGCCTGGTTGATGGCGAATCTGGCCGGCCTCTTCCTGGTCGCCGTTCTTGCCGGCGGCGTAGCTTACCGCCGTCACACCAACCCATTTTGGCGCATACAGCAGAAGATCCGCGAGGAACAGAACCCGTACGCCGGCAGCTACGTGCGCCAGTTCATCGATTCCTGGCGCGAGGAAAAGGGCCTGGCCGGGCTCAAGGAGCACCCCGCCGGCGGCACCTGGATCGGGGTCGAGATCAGAAACGGCCGTCCGGTGGTCATAACCGACCAGGACGCGAACCAGCACGTTTTTCTCGTCGGGACAACCGGGAGCGGCAAGACCACCACGCTGATGAACTTCGTGGAAAGCGCCCTGCAGCGTGGACTGCCGTGCATTGTGATCGACGGTAAAGGCGACCCGGACCTGGCCGGGAGGATCCGCTCCCTGGCCGAGCGGCACGGCCGGCCCTTCCGGCTGTTCGCGATGCGTGGCGACAGCTGTCTTTACAATCCCCTGGCTCACGGCGGGATCACGGAGCTGACGGACAAGCTCCTGTACCTTACAGAATGGTCGGAGCCGCACTATGAAGCCTTGGCACGCCGCTACCTCCAGGCTGCGTTCCGGGTCCTCAAGGCAACGGGGACGCAGCTGGACCTGCACGCCCTCACGCGCCACCTGGACCCGGATGCCCTGGCCGCGCTGGCCCGGAAGATGGCCGACGACGCGGAGCGCGAGGCGGTGTTCGGCGTGCTGAGCCTGGCCAAGACGGAAGAACTCAAGGGTCTGATCGCGCGCCTGGCGCTCCTGGCGGAGTCGGAAATAGGGCACCTTTTCGCAGCGGCCGAAGGCAAGACCCTGGATCTGGCCGCGGTGATCAATCACGGGGCCGCGGCGGTGTTCTCCCTGAACAGCCTGGCCTTTCCGGAGTACTCGCGCCTCCTGGGGCGGCTGGTGATCGCGGACCTCAAGACCGTGGCCGACCGCCAACACGGGAGCAAGATCATTTACACGATTTTTGACGAGTTCAGCGTTTTTGCCAGCCGCGCCGTTGTCGATCTCATCTCAAAGGCCCGGAGCAAGGGTTTTCACACCATCATTGCGACACAGAGCCTGGCCGATATCGAGGCGGCCGCCGGCCAGGCCGTGGTCCGGCAGATTTTGGGAAACTGCTCCACCCTCATAATTCAACGCCAGCGCCAGCACCAGGACGCAGAGGCCCTGGCATCGGAGGTCGGGACGCGCAAGAGCATGGAGATGACCTACCAGGTCGCCACTGGGATGCTCAAGGACCAAACCGGTTACGGCTCCGTTAGGGAGGTCCGGGAGTACATAGTTCACCCGGACGTAATCAAGAACATGCTCACGGGAGACGCCGTTCTGGCGCAGCCGCGCCGTGTCCGCTACATCAGGGTAAGGAAGCCGGGGGAACGCTGACGCGCTCCCCCAGAACCCCCATTTTTAATACGCTTAATACGCTCCGGACCGCGCGGCGGAGCGCGCGGACCGGGAGAGGAGGGACGGATGTGGAGGCTCATGCTACAATCAAGCAGTCCTGGGACCATTCGCACGCAAACGGACTACTTTGGAGATGGTTCAGGGACGATTATTTTGATGCGCCCAAACCCGATGTGCGCGTCTACTGCGACGCCCGCTTCGGGCCGGGCGACGTTGCGAGCTGGGGTTTTGTCGTGATATGGGGGTGCCGACGCGTGGAGGCTTTCGGATCGGCCTGCGGAAGAGTGGAAGATAACAACGCAGCGGAGTTCTGGGCCTTTACGGAGGCGCTCAAGTATTTATGGCGGAGCGGGCTCCGGCGGCGGAGAATCGAGATATGTACTGACTCCATGGCTGTGAAGCTGGATAACTGCGGTACGCGCGAAGACAGGATCGTGGCGGCATGGCTGTTGGGTGAAATGGAGTGGGTACGCGTAATACTGGTGCCGCGCTCCGATCCAGCCAGGGAGTGGATAAAACGTGCGCATAATCTCGCGCGTGAGGCTTTCGTAAAGGCCCGTGAGGGCGGCTTTGTGGGGCCGGAAATACATTTTTATTGGGAGGGATAGAAAAGATGTCATATTCCTCTTCCTCGGTTTATGAGGACATGCAGGAACATATGAAACAGGAA
>ENA-ORXB01002061-ORXB01002061.1-sediment-metagenome-genome-assembly--contig:-NODE-2061-length-19182-cov-22.294111_pt1 | contig 19182 bp, 18 predicted proteins | sample MGYA00237863_ERZ511475 | MGnify/ENA primary metagenome ERZ511475 (study PRJEB26305, sample SAMN06343858) | sediment metagenome | isolation source: hot spring sediment | place: Canada: British Columbia... | reverse complement strand
GGCGATTAGCTCAGTGGAAGAGCGCCTCGTTCACACCGAGGAGGTCGGAGGTTCAAGTCCTCCATCGCCCACCATACCTTCTGAGACCACCTTCGCTTGTCCTCCTTGCACACCTGCTGCTGCATTTGGGGTATCATCATCACGGTGGGTGAGCAAACCATGCATCGCCAAACGGGCACTGCGGAGCGATACCTCATCCCCTCAGGGAGCTTTGAACCCGCCTATCTGGCGCTGTACCGCAGGGGCGAACTGCAGCGGCGGGTGGAGGAGGCAGTCGCGTTGCTGGAGCAGTGTCGCGTCTGCCCACGCCATTGCGACGTTAACCGCCTGGCGGACGAAAGGGGTATCTGTCGCATAGGCAGGTTCGCACGGGTGTCCAGTTATTTCCCGCACCACGGCGAGGAAGACTGCCTGCGTGGATGGAACGGCAGCGGTACCATCTTCTTCTCATGGTGTAACCTGCGCTGTGTGTTCTGCCAGAACAGCGACCTCAGCCACCGCGGCGAAGGCGTAGAGGTTCGTCCCGAGCGGCTGGCAAGCATGATGCTTCACCTGCAGTCGCTGGGCTGTCACAACATCAATCTGGTCACGCCCGAACATGTGGTGCCGCAGGTGCTGGAGGCGCTGGTGCTTGCTGTGGAGGGCGGTCTGCGCTTGCCCATCGTGTATAACACCTCCGCCTATGATTCGATGGAGAGCCTGCGCCTGCTGGACGGCGTTGTGGACATCTACATGCCCGACTTCAAGATATGGGACCCCGAGAAGGCACACCGCTATCTCAAAGCGCGAGACTACCCCGAGGTCGCCCGCCGCGTGATTCAGGAGATGCACCGGCAGGTAGGCGCGCTGAAGTTCGACGAGAATGGGCTGGCGAAGCGGGGCGTGCTGGTGCGCCATCTAGTGATGCCAAACGCAGTGGCAGGCACCGAGCATATCCTGCGCTTTCTCGCCGAGCAGGTCGCGCCCGACACTTACGTGAACGTGATGGCGCAGTACCACCCCGCGGGCATGGTTTCCTCAGAACGGTACCCCGAAATCAACCGTCGCATCACCGCACAGGAGTACTGGCAAGCAGTCCACCTGGCGGAGCACCTGGGCTTACGGCTGGACGAGCGATTAGCGTGAACTGCTCGAGCGGATGCGGTATGCCTCGCCGTGTATCTCCCGCGCTGCCTGTACCATCTCGGGGTAGGGCGTATCGGTGATGGTGACAAAACCGATATTGTAGTTCTCGCCGTCGAACCAGCGTCCGGTAAGCGGCTGGTCGTTGTACTGGAACCAGTGGCAGCCCACGAAGTTGGGATGTGTCAACACACTGGTCAGGTAGTCCTTATACATGCGGGCGCGGTCGTGCTGGTCTTTCGCGGCGACCAGTCCGGTGTGGAACATGCCCCTGTCCAGCGCACCGAAGTGAAACTCGCCGATGATGGCGGGTTTGTCCAGTCGCTCCACAATGCTATAGCGTTCGCGCTCCACTCGCGGCGCGTAGATGTTGAAGCTGATGACGTCGCAATACTCCGCCGCCGCCTCGACGGCATCTTGCCCGTACCACGCAAACCGACAGCCCAGATACAGATGATTGGGCGCGAGCTCCTTCAGCACCTGACGCACCGTACGGAAGTACTGCCTCGCCAGGTTTTTGACAAACTCCGCGAAGTCCTGCCTGCGGGCATCGGTGGATGGCGGCTGCAGCCTCTGGGGTTTCTCCAGTTCCTCCCAGCTGGCAAAGGAGCTGTTCCACGCCGCGTTCAGTCTTTCTATCTGACCGTACTTCTGGCGCAGCTGCTGCACGAAGGCGCGCTTGGCGGGCGAGTTTGCCGCGTCTTCCTGCAACGTGCCGTACGCCAGTCCGTAACGACCGCCCTCTTCGCCTGTGCCAGCCCAGCTCAGCTCGTTGTCCACGAAATAGCCAATGCACCAGGGGTCGTCACCGATGCGCTGTGTGACTGCGCGCAGGGAGTTGCGCACGCTTTGCTCGAATTTGGGGTCAAAGGGGTCGTGCATCTTGCCCCAGTAGTCGTTGCCGCTGGCAACCCTAGCGTGGTCACCACCGATGTGCGCCGTGCCCACGTAGGGAACCTTTCCGTTGCGGTAGAAGTCCCAGTCCGACCAGTTGGCGATGGTGTTAAACCCCCATGAGTGCAAGCGGCGCAAGGTCACGTCCATCCACAGCGGCTTGTAGTTCTCCCCGTACTTGCGCTGCAGGTTCAGGGCATACCAGTTGATGGTTCTACCCTCTTTCACTGGTCCCGAGTGTATCCCCGAATGATAACCGATATGCCTTGCCAGTGGACTGCCCTCTTCAGGCAGCCAGGTGAACATCTCCTCGCGTCCGGTGATGAAGGTGGCGTCGCCAGTATGCACACAATCCATCCCCAGCGAGACGAACAGCGTGCCTGCTGGAGTCACCAGCCACCATTTGCCGTCGTGTTTGGCGGTGCGGAAATAGCCGGTCGCCTGCAGTTTGGGACCACTCTTCCAGCCGCCGTACTCGTCGCGGTCGGGCAAGGTGGGGAACCGCCGCAACTCCTGTTCCTCCTGCTGGCGTCTCCGTCTCAGGTCCGCCTCGTCCTTCACTTTTCCGGGCCAGTCGCCACCTGCCCACTGCCCAAAGCGATCGACAATGCCTTTGACCGGCGCACTGCCTTCGATCAGGCGGATGTTGTCGATATGCAGTTTTATCGGTTTGGCTGGACGGTGGAGAAAGACCTGAAACGCCACGATATGGCTCAGGTTCAGCCTGTGCGGATTTGCCACTCCCAGCAGAATGCCACCACCCTGCACCAGCGGCGGCAAACCTCTCATGCCGTAGTCCATCGGGTTGAAGGCAAGGGGAAGCACGTAGGTCTGGGTCTCCCCGGCGCCGATGGTGGTGGTTGCCTGACGACAGTGGTTCCAGCCGTCGGCGCGCGGGTCGTCGTCCACGCGGATGCCAAACCATACCGGTTCGGTGTTGGGATTATAGATATCTATCGCCAGCGCGCCTGCTCCCGTCCAGTTCCACGCCTGGGCAGGACGGAACGTGACGTTCGGCCATTCAGCGGGCTGAAACTCCACCTGCAGAGCCTGCCCCGACAGTTTGCCACCCGCCGGCACGCGCTGTATCTGAACCTCGTTGCGTACTGCTTCCTTCAGGTGCTCTTCCTTCTCGAAATCGAACAGCACCTGCTGCGCTGCGGCGCTGACCGAAATCCCTATCAACAGGCACATCAGGCTCAACCCCCACCCGTACATATCGTTACCTCCCTCTGTGTTCCGCATCACTCGATACGCCACTTTGGTGGTTATTCCTCCGTGCCCATGCCACATTGCGGGAGATACCCTGCAGTGGTAAAATACTGGCGGAGGACGATAACAATGCATCGCGACAGCGTGTTGCGGGTGCTTTCCGCGCACTGGAAACAAATCGCAGAGGACTACGGCGTTCGGCGAATGGCTGTGTTCGGCTCGGTGGCGCGTGGGGACGCGACCAGGGGGAGCGAAGGGGCACGCGCGGTGCCCCTGCCGGAGTTTATGGTGCTTCCTGAATCTTGATGAAGTCCAGCCCGAACATGTAGCGGTCGCCCGTGCTGGCGGGGTTCGTGCCCACTACCTCAACGCGCAACACGTTTTGCCCCTGCTTCAACTGCACCTTTCCCATGCTGATTTTGCCCGTGTGGATAACGCCGTTGTGGAACAGGTCTATCACTTCGCCGACGGGTGTGCCGTTGACCGACAGGCGAAACTGACCGTAGTCCACCGCTTTGGTCATCGCCGCTATCAGCTCGTATGTGCCCGCCTTGCTGGCGTTAAAGCCCAGTTCCAGCACGTCGCCCGGCTTTGCGCCCGTCCACCAAAGATGTTTGGCGTCGCTCCATGCCTCACCGAAGCCCTGCATATCCTGTATGGTGACGTTGCCTCCGGTGTGGCTTAACACGCTCATCTTCTCGCCCTCGATAGCATCCGGCTCGCGGTACACTTTCAGCTCGGGCAGCCGCACAGGCAAACGCTCCCGCAGCGTGGGGAAGCTCCGTGCGCCCTGCTGGCGGTCGGTATACCAGTAACCGATGGTGCTGTAGCCGACCTCTGTCTCCGCCCAGTGCCACACCTCGATATCGGCGCGGAACCTTTGCTGGAACGGCACGTTGTCAATAATCAAGAAACGGTTGTTGGACACATGTCCGAAGTTAGCGGGACCGTCGGCGCGGGGCTGGTTGTGGTAGGCATGCGTGAAGGGCGTTGGGTTGCACCAGGCATAGCCGAAGAAGTCCTCCGTACCGGTTCCAAAGGTGCTCGGAAAATCTTCTCCATCGACGTAGAACTTCTCGTCACCCTCACCCCACCATGCTTTCACAGGGTTTGCGATGCTCAGGGCGACACCCACGAATCGCCCGGTGCCCTCCGCTTCCGCCATCGTCCAGTCGCGCATCGGTCGGGAGCGGATGGGATACTGCGTGTGCCACTGCGCGTGGAAATAGAGTTGCTGACCGCTCCAGCGCGTGGGCTGTACCACTACCCTGCCCGACAGGCTCAGGGGTTCATCGCCGTCGTTGCGCACGCGCAGCACTGCCCGTCTGGCAAAGGGCATTACCCAGTGGCTGTACATCGTGCCGTTTTGCAGTATCCCGCAGGGCAACGCCTGATAGGGGTTCAAGCCCGGTCCCGTGCCAAAGAAGTCCCCCAGCGGAGACCACACCGAGGGCAACGTGGCATCATCCCAGGTGATTTCCAGTACCGCCGCCGGCAACGCCTTCTGCAAGTCTTGCGCCTGCGGCTTCATCTCTATCGCCACCACACGCGCCGGTCCCTGCAGTTCCAGCGTGCGTGAACCGCCTGCGGGGATACTCCAGCGGATGGCATACGCTCTGGAACCAGAAGGAGGACGCCACGTCTCGTAGGGCTTTGCCAGCCGCTGGGCAACCTGCTCACCCAGCCGCCGCGTACGCTCCACCGCCTCCCACGAGAAACTCTCTACGGAGGTGCCGGGCGGGTAGAGCCGGTAGTTCACATGATAGTACATCCCTTCACCGCCTTCTACAGTAACCAGCGCGCGCCTGGCAAAGGGAATGGGGAAGTAGATATTCGCACCGCTGGAACGCATACCAGCCAGCGGGGGTACGAAAGGATAGCCAAGCGAACCGTCAAAAAGCTTCGCAAAGTCGCGCTCGATCACCGGGTTCTCCGCGCCGTCGATGTAGATGCGCAGAACACCCTTCGGGTTCGCTGACCAGATACGCACTATCGCGCCCGGACCCGGGATGTCTGCCATCACCATCTCCCTGCGCCCGTTGCGCTCCTCGATGCGGATATAATGACCGGCATCCCCGTTGGCGAACCAGTCTACCTTCTTGCCATTCACAATGCGGCTGGCGCGGTCGTAGCTGGATGCCTGTTTGCACTGTTCGCCCTGAAGAGGTTTGATGCTCAGCGCGCTGAGGTCTATCATCTGCTGGAGCAGGTCGGATAGGGTGAGCGAAGGTGCCGACAACACCGGTGCAGTAGACAGTACCATCCCGGCGACCAGCAAGCACAACACCCTGCCACTTCTCATGTCACTGTTCCTCCCTCGGAATGTCTGCACTCTGTTGGAGCAGTTCTTGGCACGCAAGGCGGTCTCCTGCAGGAGAGGAGCCTTTGATGCATCAGCCTGTTGACGGAGGTTCAGGGAAAATACGGTTCGGCAGGAGCCTTGATTCCTCTGGAAAACGTGCTTCAGGTTTGTTGGCTACACCCACGCGCCATACACCAGCACCAGATTATCGCGGTGTATGACTTCGTCGGCGCGCTTGAAGCCGAGCCTTTGCTCAATCTGCGAGGTCTGGCAACCTGCGATACGCGCCAGTTCCTCACTGCTGTAGTTCGTAAAGCCGCGGGCGAATACGTGTCCCTTCTCGTCGCGCACGTCCACGACCTGCTGGGGGAGAAAAGGACCTTCACAGGAGAGCACGCCTGCTGGAAGCAGGCTTTTGCCATCGGTAACGATACGTTCTCTGGCTCCTTCGTTGACGATGATAGTCCCCGCAGCGGGCAGACCATACGCCAGCCAGCGTTTGCGGTGACACAATTTGCGGGGCAGGGGATAAAAAACCGTTCCCACAAATCCATGCCCGCGACAGATGTGGTGGATAATCCCCTCGTGTCTGCCGTGCGCAATCACCATCGTCACGCCGGAGGTAGTGGCAATCTGTGCCGCCTGCAGCTTGGTCACCATCCCGCCCGTGCCCACGCGCGTGCTGCTTCCGCGCGCCATACGCCAGATGTTTTCGTCCAGCCGATGCACCTCGCGCACCAGTCGGGTGTAGCGACCGTCTGCGTCGGGCTCGTAAAGCCCTTCCACGTCCGAGAGCAGGATGAGCAGGTCGGCGTCCAGCAACGAAGCGACCATCGCCGCCAGCGTGTCGTTATCGCCGAAGCGAATCTCGTCAACGGCGACAGTATCGTTTTCGTTAATGACTGGCACCACTCCCATTTTCAGCAGTTGCTGCAGGGTATTGCGGGCGTGCAGAAACCGCTGCCGTTCGCCGAAGTCCTCACGGGTGAGCAATACCTGTGCGACGGGCAGGTCGTACGCGGCAAAAGCCGCCAGATACGCCTGCATCAAGAGGGGCTGACCGATAGCCGCCATCGCCTGCTTGAGAGGCATGGTGGCACGTGTCTGGTAGGGGGTGGTCTGAGCGGCATAGTTTTCCCACTGGTCGATGCCTGCACGGATAGCGCCGGAACTCACCAGCACCACATCGGCGCCCGAACGATGTTCTGCTGCGCACTGCATGGCGAGCGAGGCGATGTATACACGGTCTAGCGCACCGGTTTCATCCGTCAGCGTACTTGTTCCAACCTTGATGACAATCCTTCGGTAAGCCATTACGAGGTTTCCCAGTGCTCCTCGTCGATGAAGTCGAACTCCTCGTCACCGATGCGCACGGTGTCGCCATGCTGGATGCCCGCCTCGCGCAAACGCTGCAGCACGCCGATGCGCTCCAGCTTGCGATGCAGGCGACGGACGGCTTCCTCGTTCTCTAAATCGGTCATTTTCACCATGCGCTCGATACCCTTGCCCTGAACCTCAAACTCGTGTTCGCCGGTCTGTTCCACGTGCCATGCCCGTTCATCCTGCCGCGGAGCACGAATCACTACCATGTCCTCCACCGGCGTTGCCGGCGGGGGGATGGAGTCCAGTAGTTCTGCCAGATGGTATACCAGCGATTGGACGCCTTCTCCTGTCGCGGCAGAGATGACGTGCACCGGATAACCCTTCTCGCGCAGGGCGTCTCGCACGCGGTCCCTGAGTTCAGGGGGAGCGACGTCCGCCTTATTCAGCGCAACCACCATCGGTCGGCGCAACAGGTCGGGGTCGTACAATTCCAGTTCGCGCTGGATGACCTCAAAATCCTGCAGGGGGTCGCGCCCCGTCATGCCGGAGATGTCCAGCAGGTGCACCAGCACACGGCATCTTTCCACATGGCGGAGGAACTGGTGTCCCAATCCTTCGCCCGCGTGTGCGCCCTCAATCAGCCCCGGCAAATCCGCCACCACGAAGCTGCGTCCCGGCTCCACGAAGACGACGCCCAGATTGGGTACCAGCGTGGTGAACGGATAGTCCGCAATCTTGGGTCTGGCGGCAGAGATGCGGGAGATGAGGGTAGACTTGCCCACGTTGGGGTATCCGACCAGACCCACATCCGCCAGCAGTTTCAGCTCCAGCCGGAGTCTGCGCCGCTCGCCCGGTTCGCCCTTCTCGGCAAAGCGGGGGGTCTGCTGTGACGGGTTGGCGAAGTAGGCGTTTCCGTGCCCACCGCGACCCCCCCGCGCCACCACCACGCGCTGCCCCGGCTGTACCAGGTCTGCTAACCACTCGCCGGTCTCCTCATCATACACCACGGTTCCGACCGGCACACGCAGCTCGCAGTGTTGCCCGTGTTTGCCGTGCCGCAGGTTACTTCCGCCGTTGCCTCCTCGCTCCGCACGATAGTGACGCTGGAAATGGTAGTCCAGCAAGGTGGTTAAGCGCTCGTCCGCCACGAGCACCACATCGCCCCCGCGTCCACCATCCCCGCCAGAGGGACCGCCGCGCGGCACGTACTTTTCCCGCCGGAAGGCAACGCAGCCGTTCCCGCCGTCTCCAGCCTGAACCTGGATGGTGACTTCGTCGACGAACATCATCTACCTCGAATGCACGAAAAGGCTCGCGCACTGGCGAGCCTTTTCATTTCCTCACCACCCTGCCGATTTATGCAGTCACCGCTTCGGCAACGGGCACCACGCTCACGCGCCGGTTCTTCTTGTCGTGGCTTTCGTATTTCACCACGCCGTCTACCAGCGCGAAAAGGGTGTAATCGCCGCCCATGCCCACGTTCTTGCCGGGCTTGAATTTGGTGCCTCGCTGGCGGATGATGATGCTTCCCGCCTTCACGAACTCGCCAGCGTATTCCTTCACGCCGAGGCGCTTGGACTTGCTATCTCGCCCGTTGCGGGAGCTGCCGACACCTTTCTTGTGTGCCAATTGACCTCACCTCACTCTACGCTTCGATGCTCTGTACGCGAAGAACGGTCTGCCACTGCCGATGTCCGTAGTGACGCCGCTCGTTCTTCTTGGGTTTATACGTGAACCCGATAATCTTCTTACCCTTGACGTGGCGCACCACTTCTGCTACCACTTTCGCATTCGGTACGGTGGGTGTGCCAATGCGCAGACCGTTATCGTCCTGTACCATCAGCACCTCGGTCAACTCGACGGTCTGCCCTTCCTCCACCGGCAGTTTTTCCACACGCAATATGGTATTCGGTTCTACCTTATACTGTTTTCCACCTGTCCTGACTACAGCGACCATTGCCAGCCCACTCCCTGTGGATTTGCCTTCAAACTCCTGTAGGATTTTACCGAACAAACCTTCCTTTGTCAAGGGTACCTGAGGGTGTTCGGAAATAGGGAGTGCAGCGGGTCTACTCCGAAGCCCTTATCCTCACCATCGCCCTGTTGCGCACCACCCGACGCCTCTCGTATCGCCAACTACTCTTTTGCGTCGCCCCCGAAGTGCTGTCCCGCTTTCACGACCCCGACTACGGCGACTACTTCGAGACGCTGGACGAGTCCTGCCAGCCCACACACACCTACGAGGGCAGCGCATGGAAAGCGGCGTACCACCTCACGCAGGCGTGGTGGCATGTTGCTAGAAACCTGTATGACACGGACATGACATGCGTGTTGTAAAGCGGGGTGCCCCTGCGCCCTCCACGAGGTCACCGGCATCTTTACTTGGGGTGCTTGCGCCACATGTCGGTGTGTATGTCTATAACAAACACTTTGCCGTCCGAAGTAGAAAAGCGTTTGACGGCGTCGCTCAAGAACAGGTTACCGCCGGGTCCGGACGAACACACATTGCTTGGTGGGGTCGTAGCGGATGTTTGCACCCAGCACCTGCCGCACTACCTCTATCGGCACATACAGGCGACCCCGTATCAGCCGGGGCGCCCTCGATGCCTGCATCTGTCTGCCTGCGATGCTATAACGGCTTTGCCCCGCCTGCAAACGAACCTCTCCCCGTCTGGTGACCACGATGCACGCACCGTTCTTGTACCAGCGCAATCCACCACGCTCTCCACCAGCCATCAGGTAGCCCACCCAAAAGTAAGCATCTCCGCCGATGTCTATAGCCGGACGGTTCAGATGCACCAGCCGCCCGTCCCAATCTACCTTCACGGGTCGCTCTCGCGGAGCAGCCGTATTGCGGATGGGCTTGCCCTTCTGCCGGGCAGAACCTTGCAGTATGTCCCACCCGAGCAGGGTGCCCGTAAACGCATCTACTGCACAACCGTACCCCAGCCAGACGTGTCCAGGGCGGTCGCCGTATACCGTCAATCGATACACCAGCGTCTGCCAACCAAAGGGATCTGGGTACATGACGAATAGCCTATCCACGACGCCTGCTTCGGCGTTCACCAAACCCAGCTGTTGTGCCGCCGCCGCAAAGGCTTGCTCGGGGGTCAGGACAGGTATCGTGCTGACTAACAGCGGGTAGTAGACGCAGTTTGCTCCTGTCACCCGTCCGTAGACCCTGTCTACATCCACGCGGCACCAGCTGGGACCATACACGCCGTTCGGCAGCCGCTGCCAGAAGTAGACGGTGTGTTCGGCAGGAATGCGCCCTATCCCTGCGCCCGAACGTACCTCTATGTGGTTGAGCAGCTCGGGCAGCGGATAATGGGTCTGCATGTAGGAACGGGCGATGGGTATCGCCTCCTGCTCGCTCAACGTTGCCCGCCGCCGCAACATCTCCTCACTAAACGGCTCATCGTAGAATGACTCGTCCAACCACCAGTACCATCTCCAGCTCCAGTGGTTGATATTGAAGGCGCAAATAAAGAACTCCCAGTTGTTACAGCGCAAACGGTGGAGCGCTTCCACGCCCAGCCGTAGCGAAGGCGGTGCGATGTATTGAACCTCCACTGGCGCGGCTTCATCCCCGACGATTTCTCGCACTTTTTGGATTGCCTGCTCGCGGGTGACGTACTGCCAGACATATTGCGCGGATGCCGTCGGCGCCCAACCAAGCCACGCCACAAACGTAGCGACGAACACAAAGCGTTTCATGGTTTACCTCCTTCTGTTTGCGTCAGGGTAAGAGCCTCAGAGTCGGGTCTCCCTGGAACTCGACGTCGAATTGCCCACGGGCCCATATTAGCCCACCGTAGGCAGTTTCTGCCCAATTTCTGGTTGCTTCACGAGCGGTCATGTACGCTTCATGTATCGTGTGATTCTTAAGCAATTCCATAAAGCCGGGTGACTTCGGCTCATTAGTGCGTTCCCAACCGTCCAGAAATACACACACTGCATTCGAGTGCACGGCGAGATAGCCGATGGTAATCACCACTTTCGCCCCTTTCCATAGAAACCAGTCGCTCAGTCCGCCTGCCTGCACTCCCGTATCCAGCTCGCACCCCACCAGCAGGACGAGGTGCAGGTTGGTCAGCGTATAACCACGGCCCCCGATGCTCTCCAGGATGAGACAATCCTGCCATCCACGAAGCCCGGAAATCGCATACCAGTCCGCGTAGCAGGTGACGAGCCACTTCTGGCTGTGTTGGGATGCCTGGTCTGGCGGTTTGTTCTCGCCCCTCAATAGTAGCAACTTTCCTGCAAACTGTGCTCCACTGTGCCCCGAGAACAGGACAGCCTTGAGCGGCTTTGAACCGGTTGCAGGGTCGATATACTCCAGCGCACGGCGCATTTGTCCAATATCAGGGTTACCATACCACCAAGCAAACCCCTTTAGCCGTTTGAAACCCATCTTCTTGCATCCTTCCCAGAAATATCCTGCTTGTGACTGACCGACATCGGAATTGACAAAGGCGATAATGGCAGAATACGCTTTCTGAGCATTTTCTGGTTTCGCCTTACGTCGGCGATGGGCTTTGTCGATGTCATGATGGTTGTCTGTCGCCATAAGCAGGAACACATAGCGTCCGGACTCTTCGGGCGAAGGCATCGTGAACTCCAGACAATGCTGCCCTGGTGTGAGTTGGTTACTGCTCAGGGAGTGACTGTGAACAATGTTCAGCTCCGGGTCAAAAACCACCAGGTGTGCTTCTGAAGCGGGGCGGTTCTCCGAGGAGGTTAGCGAATAGTGTAAGCGGTAGGTGGCTTGCTCTCCATTATCCTGCACAAGTTCCAGCAATCCTGTGGTCAGTTGCAGAAAATCCGACCGGTTGCTATCCCTGTCTGGCAGGGTAGGCACACGCGCCTCTGCCGAAAGCCGATACAGGTATATCCCGCGCGGAGCCGTGCTCCCGTCCGCCAGCCTGCCATCCCATTCCCACTGCCACACGCCCGGACGAGGCAGGTTCGTGAACTCTCTCACCAGAATAGGGGTCTCGTTATTGTCACTGGTAAATATCTCCACCTTCACCGTGCACGTCCCCGCCTGCGCGTGCTGCAACTGCGCTGAAAACGGCACGCCTGTCATCTCATCCGGCTTCCACACAAAGTAGGGCTCTGCCCGACTGTCCACCAGCACCAGATTGCTCATGGTCAGCGTCATGGTCGCCGTCTCTTCATACACCCCATAATGGAAAGGTATCGGACCCGTGACGTAACGCACCGTCACCTGTATCTGGTATGTCCCGTTGTGCCCCGCAAGGTTGACAAAAGGACTTTGCAGCACGATCACATTTTGCGTCGGGTCACCGTATTGCGGATTGGGAGAAGCCACCTCAAACCCAGCCAACTGCCCCGCGCTAACCGGGTGAGCGTTAGTCTGCTCGGTGATGGATTGGTGTATCACGCTGGCGGTGATGATGCTGCCGGAATTGGGCTGCACCACGACACGCACGGCAAACTGCCCGCCGATAGTGGCTCCTGAGTTGGCAACCACTGCGTTTTGTCCGGAGTTGGTGGAGGGATACCACAGGGCGTACATTCTCACCGAGGCGGAGGCGCTGGCGTTAACCAGCAGGGTCGCGTTGAGAATGGCAAATGCGGAGAGGGCGTTCAGTACCCCCCCGTTTGAGTAGCAAAGCAAGGCGTTTCATCTCTTTTGCTCCTTTCACGAGGGGTAGAAGTCTACTCACATGATACAGCACTTTTCCGGAAATGTCAACGTTGTGGGAGGGTGTTCGATGAATCGTCTTGTGGTCTGCTCCACCGACCGAAGTCGCGGGCAACTCAGGGGCAAAACCGGTTAATACAGGTTCCAGCCTCCGCACGCGGTTTCGCAGCGTCTTCGTGGTTTGCGTGAATGAACCCCCTGATGGTTAGCCATCGTTGCGTTGCTGTGGTCGCCCAGCAGAGATAATTCTCAAACACCCTCAGGGTACCCTTTTCCTGCCGACACCCGCTTGCCACAGGCTGATTTTTGCATTATCATAGTAACGCGCGTTCAAAGTGCGGGGTAACACACCGTGATATCTTCCACGCTTTTGGCGATAGACGCCGGGGGGACGAAAACCGACCTGCTGTGGGCACAACCCGACGGGCATGTGCTGGCGCACGTGCAGGGGCAGGGATTGAACATCGCCAGCAAACCTCCCGGTACCTGGCAGGATGTGCTGGAGGAACTGTTCCGCCAGGCAAATGTGGATCGCAAGACGGTTCACGTGGTGTGTGCAGGTGCTGCCGGCTACACCCTGCCTGACCGTCGCGCCCTGTTTGAACATCTCTTGCAGCAGATGCTACCCGGTGCAAGGGTTCTGGTGCTGGCGGACTATGCGATTGCGCTGGAGGGGGCTACCGGAGGCAACCCGGGTGTGCTGGTGATTGCAGGCACAGGCTCCATTGCCTGCGGGCGCGACCGGGAAGGCAGGCTGATGCGGGCAGGTGGGTGGGGCTACCTGCTGGGCGACGAGGGAAGCGGCTTCTGGATTGGGCGCGAGGCGCTGCGCGCAGTGCTTGCCGCCAAGGAGGGCTGGGGGGAACCGACCCGTTTAATCGAGATGCTCGCGGAGACGCTGGGAACCTCCGATGCAGGAGAGTGGCTGAGCGCGCTCTACCGCACCCAGAACCCACAGTCGTTGCTGGCGGAGCTGGCGCCTCTGGTCTCCGAGGCAGCCGAGCGCGGCGATGCTCTTGCCAGCCGTATACTCACCGACGCGGCACACCACCTGGCGGGGCTGGTCGTCCACGTCGCCACACATCTTCACCTGCCCGAAGACTTTCCCGTTTGCACCGTCGGCGGCGTGTGGAAGTCGGGGGGCATGTTCCTCCGCCGATTCCGAGAGCAGCTGGCGATGCATTTACCCGCTTGGCGCGGTGAAATCAAACCGCCGCTCTATTCGCCGGTGGAAGGCGCGTTGCTGCTCGCTCAGCGCATGATGTGGGCGTAGGAGCCCGTTGCCACCAGCGGGCGATACATAGGCGCAAGACAATAACCTAACCCTCCGTGGGGGCAGGATAGGGAAAGCTTCGGTACTCGTGTTCGAACGAGCCGTCCGCGTAAAGGTCAATCAAGCCCCAGCCGGGCGGCGTCTGGTGGTAGTTGCCGCGCCACCACGCTCCACTCACCGCGCCGTCGCAGATGTAGGTCACGCCGTTATACACCACGCGCTCGAGCAAATGCAAATGCCCGCTCAGGCAGAGTTTCACATTCTTGTGTCGATAGAACAGCTCCACAATCCGTCGTGCGTCGATATGCACCCATGCACCCGGGATAACCCAGTCCCCCGACTTCTCGTTCTCGCCATCGAACATCGCGCAGGCGCTCGTGATAGGCATGTGCGACAGTATCAGCACCGGGGTCGTTTCGGGCGTACGCTGTAGATCGGCTTTCAGCCATTCGAACTGCTCGTCGTCCAGACGTGCGGTGTAGTCGTTGCCTTTCGGGAACGTGCCGTCCAGCACGATGAACTTCCAGCCCGCCTGTTCGAAGCTGTAATAGGGCTTCTCGAGCCCGTAGAGCTCCATCACCCACTTCTTGCCGTACCGGGGTTCGTTGCCAGTGCAGCCGCTGCGCGACCGGTCCCAGCCCCATACGTCGTGATTGCCGATGCAGTGGCGCACGGGGATTTCGCAATTCTCGGCGAGAATGCGTTGCCAGAGGTCGAACAGGGTCTTGGCGCGTTGCTCGTTCTGTGCAAACACATCCATCACAAAGTCGCCGCCATTCAGAATCAAATCGGGTCGTTCGGGTAATTCGTGGACGGTTTTCAGGCAGTCAATGAAGCCGCGAACGGCGTTACCCTCTGGTTGCACATGGATATCTGTCAGATGGGCAATCCGCAACACGCGCTTGCGCGGTGGGTTGGACGAAGCGTCCCCTCGGTGGCGCAGGGTCAGCCAGACCGCCGCGCCCACTGTCGCCGCGCCTATGCCCTTCAGCACATCGCGTCGTGTCATTGGTTCTATTGGCTCCTCCATCGTCCTGGTTCGCACCATCTTCGCAAAGTTTCTCCATCTGTAATAGTGCAAGATTCGTACCGTTCGATGCGTTTTTGGAGGCTCAGCACAGGGTGAATGTTAAGTTTTTTTTGTGAGTGGGGCTGACCCGAACCGCTCCAGCGCGCCGAGACGACTCATCGCCATAGTCCGTCTGCGTGTGAAGGTCAAAGCCAAGCTCCTCAGCAGAGGGTCATACAGGATTTTGCCATCGCACGCGACGTCCAGATAAAGGGGAGGCGGTGCCGCCTCGAACTCCTCGGGCGTTTTGGCAAGCAAGGAAAGCCGTCCGCGCCAGGATGGATGCAGGCTCCGCTTGAGAAAGCGATAGCGGCTCCAAACGCGCGCAGGCAGGTTTCGCGCCACAATCAGCAGGCCCCAATCGCTGTGTTATCTGGCTCACGTTCAACCTGCTGCAGCAGAAACGGGATTGCCTTTACAGGTTCGGGTCGCCACTGGCGGCGTCTATCGGGTCGCGTTGGAGCCAGCGGGCGGTGCGGGGGTCATACTCGCGGGCGACGAGATGGTTCCCCTCCTCCCTCCTGCTGGCAGAGGGATGTTCCTATTTCTTTTATCTGCCTGCGCAGGGAAGGGAGACAGTGAAGAGAACGATGACACGAATCGACGGGCGAGCGCCTTGCGACTATCCCGGCTATGCATACATCTCCGGGTTCTCTACCCGCAGACCTTCTGCCTGAGCAGCACTGTTCAGCTCATGATCCGAACACACAAACACTAACGGTTCTGCACCGTAAGTAGCAAGCTCTCCCTGCACAGCCAGCGCGCTCGCCAACTGGATGGCATCATACCCGCGCAACCCATGCCTTTGTGCTAAATCCATTGCCTGTTGCACAATCGCAGGCACCGTGAGCACCACCCTATATTGGCTGAAAAAGTGGTTCTGAAACGCTTGGATAATCGCAGAGGCATCCTGAGGGCTGAACCTGCCTGCACGTGCTTGACGAGCGACTGCTGACACAACCTCAACACCCGTCACCAGTGCCACGAAGGTTTCGTGACCAGAGTGCACAGATGTGAGCATGCTTACCCAACCCGTGCCGCGCTCCTGAACATAGCGTTTGACCAGCGCGCTGCTGTCCAGATAATAAGCACCCATCTATCGCCTTTCCCGGAGGACTACCTCAGAAAGGCACACTCCCTCTGCCAACACGGGATCAAAGTCCGTCACACCAGAGTGTGCAGCAACCGTGAGCAGCAATCCCTTCGCATGCAGTGAAGCAATCGCCGCCGCCAAACGGGCCCGCTGGGCTTCCTCCTGCAACTGGGCTATCAGCTGCGCAACCGTAATCCCTCGAGCCTGTGCCTGCTGTTGCAAACTGAGGTATATCTCATCGGGAATATCTACTACCTTAGCCATCGCAACAAGCCTCCATCCTGCCAACGGTATGCTACCACCAACGAAGGAGTATGTCAAGGGGAATAATCCCTCTTCAAACCCTCGCCATCCTTTCATGAACCCAACCGGGCGCCAAAACCTGGATGACATCCGCCTCCTTATCCTGCCCAGAGGGTCTTCACCTGCAGTAAATCCACGTGGTACCCACTTGCAAGTCTCGACGGGGTCGCATTCCTTACGCGGGTTTTGGGATGCCATTCTCCTACTTGCTGCGCACTGGCTGTGCGTGGCGTCTGCTTCGCAGGACTTTCGAACTGAGAGCACGGTGTACGACTTCTTTCCCCGCATGCCGATGCGGGTTTGGGTCGCCGGAGGAGGCGTCAATCGGGTCGCGTTGGAGCCATCTTGCCGTGCGGGGGACGTACTCGCAAGCTGGCTTCTAACTCATTAGAGAGAGCCCAATATGTGCTGCCTAACATGCTCCATATGTTCCCGAATATACCAACTTGTCTCCTCCCACTCAAATGCTTCCAACTTGCGCAAACTCTTTTCACGATCGCCAACCATCCAGTATAAAACAGCTAAATAGATCGGAACCCATGCCTCAAACGGCAATATCTGCCTAAATTTGAACCATTCATCCCTATGAGAGCGCAACCATTCCAAAAAATCAATCGTATCGGATAGAGTGCGAAATCGATCTAAAAACGGAATCGCATAATCCTGTAGGTGATGGGAAACATCTGCCCAAAGACGCTCCTCAACTTCAGCTGAATCGCTCAACTTGAGTTCCCATCGGAGAGTCTCAGAATAGCGAGGATAGAAGGGAATGCTGTCGATTTCAAGGGAGATGGCTAAATAACCCTCCTTCGGATAGAGCGGAGGAGTCTCTCGATAAACGACCGAATACAGTTCGGGAATAAAGACACCAAGTATAAACCAGAACTCGCACAACTCCTGAGTATTCCAGTGACTTCTTCTTAAAATAATCGTCGGCGAGAGCCGATCCCTCTCCCACCAGTAAGCTTGACCCTTGCAAACAAAACCTTGATTGACCAATAGCTTCTGAACTCTTCGTGATAGCTTCCTAAAGCGATTGTCCAGCTCCATCTTTCCTTGCCCCCGTCAAATGATACCCCTAACGATTGACTCATAACCTATCGGCGAGGCTTGATACGCTCCTCTTTGTCCCACAAAATCTCACCAGTTTCGGGGTCATAGGGGATGAGGCGTGCTTCTTTGCCTGTCTGGTCGGCGTATCGCTGCGCCTGCTCACGACCTCGCTGCATGCCCCGTTTTGTATATGGCTTTAGCTCAACAGGGTGCCCGCACTCATCTATCGCATCAGGGCGTGAACCTTTGCCAACTCCTCGTTCTGTTGCCCAGCCTCTTTTCTTAGCCTCTTGTCGGAAGTTGTCGTGAGCTTTTTGTCCTTTCTGGGTGTGTGGGTTATTGCCCGATGTCCTATTAGCAAGTTTTTTCCCCTGTTCCCGCAGGGCGTTCTTCGCTTCCCGTTTCGCGACCTGCTCCGCACTCTCCTCTACCACCTCCTGCACGACCCGCTTTGCCAACCGACCGGCTTTGAGCCAATCTGCCCCGACTACCGAAGCCGCCGAAATGCCTGCGTTGACCCAATCGCCCTCTAACGCATAGCCAATCGCGTTGATGGCGTCGGCGACATCCCCAATCCCAGGGATAAACCCTGCTAGATCCAGCACTCTGCGGTAGTCACAATCGGTGCCGTCGGGGTCTACTTGGTTGATGGGGTCATTGCCCGCATACCGATAGAGGTTCGGGTCGCCACTGGCAGCGTCTATCGGGTCGCGTTGGAGCCATCTTGGGGTGTAGAGGATATACTCGCGAGCATGAACTGCGCACGGGTATTCACTGCAACATACGCTTCGCTACATCCGTCGGTGCCTAAGCAGCGATGCTAGCAATCTACCTCTAAAGCTGAGACACCCAATCTGCTGCGACCAATCCCAAACCGGTAACACTATAAAGCTCCAACCGTACAGGCGCTGACTCCTGCTGATAGTCAACGACCTCACCTAGATCGAAGCAGACCGCGTTAGTCAAATCAGAAAATATGCACTCGAAATAACCAAAGTAGTTGGGATGATTCAGCAAGTATGTGGCACGCAGAAAGATTTTATCAAAGCAAGCAACGCGCAACAGAGGCACCTCACAAGTTTCGTACCCATGATAAGGAATAAATTCAATTAGATATTCGGGAACATATACATAGCCAGTCCAACCAGTTGCTTGAGCTGCATGTGCTGCGAGTGATTTTTCAAGCATCACCCGATCGGTTTTCCGCCACTCTCGCCTGAGTTTAGGACAGTGCCCTGTTGTGGCAGCTTGTCGAAGTTGGCTATATTGCTGTAGAACACGATCATGTTCGTCCCAGTCCACAAATGAGAGGAGTTCCGCAGGGCACTCCAGCCACGCGGCTAATTCCCCGCGAATTTGCGACTCCACCCGCCGAAAATGAGACGCTCGCAACGCTTTGCGCAAACGCTCACTTACCTGCACAGTTAACCTCCTTGACCTGAAGTAAACTCATGCACTTATCTTATCTTCGATAAGGTACCCGAATTTTGCTTCGTCCACCTCCGTATCGTGGTCCACGCAGTCGTAGGTCAGGCTGCTCACCAGTTTTTTTAGGTCCTGCTTCCCAGTGAGGATACGGGTGATTCTCGTCCGCGGGATGATGTTGGACAATCATATCCTGTGGTCCGCCACCCTCTTTCGGAATCTGGTACTCATACCATCGATAATCGCTCCTACCACCCTGACGCACCGGCTGTTGGCACGTGGGTATCCCTGCTCGCCTCATCGCCTCACGACGCGCAGCGCGAGATGTCTCACAAATCGCCTCCTCAGAAGGGCGTAATGCCCTAAGTGCTTTGCTGCCTGCGCGCTCATATAATACCACATGAGAGATATCCCGGACGCGCTTGACCCACCGACCGACTTT
>ENA-ORXB01002057-ORXB01002057.1-sediment-metagenome-genome-assembly--contig:-NODE-2057-length-19197-cov-197.348745_pt1 | contig 19197 bp, 10 predicted proteins | sample MGYA00237863_ERZ511475 | MGnify/ENA primary metagenome ERZ511475 (study PRJEB26305, sample SAMN06343858) | sediment metagenome | isolation source: hot spring sediment | place: Canada: British... | reverse complement strand
TTCTGGCGGATGAGCCGACGGGGAATCTGGACAGCAAGGCCGGGCGGGAGGTGATGGCCATCCTGCAGCGGCTGAACCGGGAGCAGGGCATCACCGTGGTGCTGGTGACCCACGACCCGACGATTGCCCGGCACACAGGGCGGATTGTCTACCTGCGGGATGGGTTGGTGGAGGGGGAGGAAATCGTCTCTGCTCCACTGGTTGCTGCAGAATAACGTGAAGCGTGAAACGTGAAGCGTGAAACGTGATGCGTGGCTATGGGGGAAGCGATGAATCTGGCAGAGAGTTTTCGGGTGGCGTTACGGGCGCTGGGAGCGAACAAGTTGCGCTCGGCGCTGACCATGTTGGGGATTGTCATCGGTGTCGCGGCGGTCATCGCGCTGATGGCGGCCGGACAGGGTGTGCAGGTGTTCGTTACCGAGCAGTTTCAGGGCATCGGCAGCAATCTTCTTTTCGTCCTGCCCAACGTGGGGCAAAATACCCGGTTCGGCGGGACAACCTCTTTGCGCTCGCTGACGATGGGGGATGTGCGGGCTCTCTCGGACCCCCTCCGGCTGCCGGACGTGGCGCGGGTAGCGCCGCAGATAGACCGGAATGGAACGGTGAGCGCCGGAGGACGGCAAACCTTTACCACCATTCAGGGCGTCACGCCGGAATTCGTCGCTGTGCGCAAATGGCACCCGGCGATTGGGGAATTCATCACCCCCCAGGACATAGAGGGGCGGAGTCGGGTCGCCGTCCTGGGCAAAACGGTGGTGGAGACCCTGTTCCCCGATAACCCCGCGCCTCTCGGGGAGACGGTTCGCATCAATAACGTCCCCTTCCGGGTGGTCGGGGTGATGGAGGAGAAGGGGGGCACGTTCACTGATCAGGACAACACCGTCTTTGTCCCGCTGACGACGGCCCAGAGCCGCCTTTTTTCTATGCGGGCCCCCAACGGCGAGTACCGGGTCTCCTACATCCTGGTGGAGGCGATCAGCGAGGACCGGATGGACGCCGCTGCGGAGCAAATCCGCGCCGTCCTGCGGGAGCGGCATCGTATTGCCTTTGAGGACGAGGACGACTTCATCGTTCTCAGCCAGGCCGACCTGATTCAGACCTTCGGCAATATCACGGGTGTGCTGACAGTCTTTCTGGGGGCCATCGCGGGCATCAGTCTGCTGGTGGGCGGCATCGGGATTATGAACATCATGCTGGTCTCGGTGACGGAGCGGACGCGGGAAATCGGCCTGCGGAAGGCGGTGGGGGCCCGGAGGCACGACATTCTGGTGCAGTTCCTGATGGAGGCGGTCACTCTGGCCCTGGCGGGCGGGCTGATGGGCATCGGCATCGGCTTCGCCGGGGCACAGGTCATCTCCGCGCTGGTGGAGGGCTTCCGCTCGGTGGTCACCCCGCAGGCCGTGCTCCTGGCGACGTTGGTCTCGGCAGCGGTGGGGCTGGCTTCCGGGCTGTATCCGGCCTGGCGGGCCTCCCGGCTCAACCCCATAGACGCGCTGCGGTACGAATAACGGACGACGGACGATAGACCACAGACGACAGACGACGGACCACAGACGATAGACCACAGACCACAGACCACAAACTGCTGACCATCGTGGAGACCGCAGAGGACGCGGAGAAAGGTTTATAAAATTCTCCGCGTCCTCTGCGTCCTCTCTGCGGTGAATTTTTTGGAACTTTATGGGAGTCCCACGTCGTCCACATTCATCGCCGCCGTCTGTTCATCCCCGTCGTTCTTCACCCCGATGTAGAGGGTGACCCGCTGGCCCGCGTAGGGGCTCAGGTCTACCCGCCGTTCCACCCACACCCCCTCCGGCAGGTCCCCCGGTCGCCACAGGTCCAGCAGCCGGTACTGCCCGCTCCCGTCGTACAGACTGACGTAGTACAGGTCGTCCCGATTCCCCTCGCTCCGGAGATAGACCCACAGGCGAAGGGTGACCGCCGGGCCCGGCGGGACGACGAAGGCCTGGGAGACGGAGGAGTAAGCGTACTGGCCGGGCTCCCCCGGCGGGATGCCCAGCCGCATGCTCCGCGCGCCGGAACGGGCCAGGGACGAGTCGTAGATGGCCAGCCGGTGCAGCGTCCAGCCCTCGTCGGTTTCAAACCCGCCGTTGACCAGGCCAGGCGGCGGAGGAGGGGCAAAGTCCCGCAGGACCAGGGGCAGATAGACGTGCTGGCGGGCCACGACGAAGGTGTCGGTTACCCAGGCGGAGCGGTTCCCGGCCCGGTCTACCACCTGTACCCCCCACGTGTGCGGGCCTTCCGCGATAGCCGTGAGGGTGTAGACGGAGGCCGTCGTGGTGGTGATGATTTCGCCGTCCAGCGCGACGACGGAGGCCAGAGGGGAGCCGCCGTCCGGGGGCGGGGGAACCCACTGCAGGACCAGGTGGGGCAGCGTGGCCAGGGTGATGCCGCCCGTCGGCGTCAGGAGGGTCGCCAGGGCGGGTGGTTGGGTGTCGTAGAAGAAGGAGACGGTCGCCGTCACCCGCGCCGACGGGTCGGAGAGGACGGGGCGGGCCCGCAGATGGTAGAGGCCGTCCCGGTCCAGCGCGGAGGCCAGGTCGTAGGTCCAGGTGAGGGTACCCGTAGCCGTGAGCCAGTGGGGCTCTGAGGCCCAGCCGCTGCCCGACCAGTATGCGCTGTCCCGTTCAATCTGGACTTCCACGCGCGCGAGCGTGCCGGTCGCGGTCCTCACAGTGCCGGTGAAGGGCGGGGGACTGTTGTGGGCACTGTCGGGGGCAGGGGAGAGGATGGAAATCTCCACAGGGGTGGTCAGGCACTCATCCAGGAAATCCACCACGCGCGCCATGACCGCCGACCGGGCCGAAGGGTTTATTGTCTCAAAGGGGAAGGCGAGGTAGACCAGCCTCCGGCAGCCGTCGGCGTACTGGATAGCGGCCGTGCCCCCGGTCCCACCGACGTAGGCCAGCGCGGCGACCGCCCCGGCGGTCGGGCTGATGACGTCGGGGAAGTCCGGGTCGTACATCCCCGGCGCGTCAAAGCGGAAGGGCGGCAGCCCCGCGAAGATGGAGCCTGCGGTGGGGGTGACGACGTAGGTCCCGGCATTGTCGGCAATGTATCGGGCCCGCAGGACGTTGCGGTAGAAATCGGGGTCGGCGCCCAGCCCGTCCAGGTGCCAGCCGACCTCCGTCCCGCTGAGGAAGAGCGCGCCGCCGCCCTCCAGGTAGGCCCGCAGGAGCGCCCGCTCCGTGGGGTCCAGCGTCTGGTCTGGCGCGGACTCCTCCCCCAGAATCCAGTCCACCAACCCGTAATCGGCCAGGGAGACGTCGCCATCGCGCACCGCCTCGTTGCTGGCGCTGTCAAAGGGGAGGGTGAGGGCCTGCCCGTGCTGGATGACGTAGTTGCGGGCGTTCATCCGGTCCAGGAACATCCGCAGGTTGTACCCTTCCACCGGGTCGGTTTCGGGGACCAGCATGGTGCGGTTGAGGCGGTCAAAGCCGGAGACCAGGAGGGTCCTCACCCCCTCCCTCCTGTCCCCCTCCCCCTCTCCCACAAAGTGGGAGAGGGGGAGGGGGAGGCCGCCGGAGGCGGCGGGGGAGGGGGTGAGGGCCGCCAGCACCTCCGTCGGGAAGGATTCGCCGCCGTCGTTGACGGCAGTGACGCGAACAAAGAGAAGTTGCCCCGCCGGGACGTCCGTCAGGGTGTAGACGGTGGTCGTCACCAGGGCCCCCACCGACCAGCCGACGCCGTCGGTGGAGGTGTAGACGCGGTAACCGGTGGGCGGGTCGCTTTCCAGGCCAGGGGTGTCCGTCGGGGGCGGACGCCAGGAGACCTGGACTCGTCCGTCCCCCAGGTTCCGCACGGCCAGGTGAGTGGGCGGCTCGGGGAGAAGGGGGAGGTCCACGCCGTCGCGCGTCTCAAAATACCGGACGATGCCCCGGTAGACGGCGCGAGCCACCAGTTGGTTGAAGCGGGGCTCCTTGAGCGCGTCGGTGTCAATGGGGTGATCGTGAAAAGCGACCTCTATGAGGACGCCGGGCATCTGGACAGCGGGGTCGGGGTCCCAGAGTTCCCGCAGTTCCCCCAGGTTGAGGGCCCGCTTCCCCAGGTCGGGCCAGGCGGGGTCCCAGGCGGCCCGCAGGGCGCGGATGATCTCGGTGTGGACGGCGTTCTGAAGTTGCGCGCTGCCGGGGGTGACGGAGCGGGTGATCCATTCGCCGTTGTAGATGTAGGTGACGGTGCCCCGGGTGGTGGTCTGATAGCCGTTGCTGCTGGTGCCGTTGGAGTGCCATGAGATATAGAGGGCGTCCTCGCCGGTCCCGGCGTGCTCCCAGCGGGCGTACATGGGCCGGGCGACAACGTCGTTGAAGTAACCGTTGGCAGGCCAGCCGGAGGGGTTCAGGCCCATGCGCTGGACGTGGTAGTACGCGCCGACCTCCCACCAGGGCTTGTTGGGAGGGTAGGGGGCCGTGGTGGTGTAGACCTCCGTCAGGCTGGAGAAGACGCCGCCGCCGACCCGGAGCGCGTCGGCGATGACGGCCCGGCCCGCCACGGTGGAGAGGTTGCTCAGGGTGACGGTGGCGACCTGCCCGGCGCGGAATCCGAAGGTGCCCAGGTAGTGCCAGGTGTTGCCGTGGACGCGCTGGTCCACGATCACTTCAGTCCGGCCCCCGGCGTGGTGGACGGTGTAGCGGGCGTCGGGGGCACGGTTGGTCCCCTGCCGGTACCAGGCGTAGACGGCGTACTCCCCGTCGGCGGGGACGGTGAAGGTCCAGGCGGCGGTGGCTGTGGCGGTGGTGGTGACCGTGGTGGTGTAGCGATAAGTACCGCCCCGGTAGCCGGTATAGTTGCTGGTCGTCCAGGTCCCCGTTTCGGAGTATCCGCCACCGGGGTTGTCGTTGTCCACGACGACGGCGGTCCGGTTCATATCCCGCTCCCGGACAGGGATGACAGTGGCACCGGCGTTCTGGAGATAGTGGAGGAGGTACTGGTTGACGGCCTCGGCGTTGTGGTGGTCCTCAATGATGGGGCCGACGTAGGGGGCGGTGGGGTAGGGGGGCCGCTGGGTGCGCCAGTTATAGCCGTTCCAGAGCCAGCCGTGCCCAGCGCTGACGTAGACGGTTTTGCCCTTCAGACTGCCCTGGGGCAGAGCCGCGGCGGCAATGCCGCACTCCGCTTCGCTTTGTGTGGCACTACGAACCGCCGGGCCCTCGTCGGAGACCGACTCCTTGCGGGGGACGGGCATATCCGGCAGGAAGCGGGCCAGGGGGACGAGGGCGCCGTTGGAGGGGTCGCGGGTCTGGACCCGCAGGTCCTGCCAGTTCAGATGCTCCAGCGTCAGCGCCAGTTGCCAGACCATGGCCTCAAAGGCGCCGGGGTCCAGCGGGGAGAGGGCCTCCGCCGGGACGTCCAGTTGGACGACGGCGGTGTGGTCGGGCTCCAGGCGGAATCCGGCCAGGCGGGTGCCGGGAGGGAACGCGCTGACCAGCCCCCGGGCCTGCTCCTGGGGAGTGGGGCCGGCCAGAAGGGCGCGGAGGAGGGCCGTGCCCCAGGCGACCTCATCCTCCGGGCGGATGCTCTGGAGGGAAACCGTTGCGCGCTCCACGCAGGCCGGCCCGTGGTCGGACCAGAAGCAGAGGGCCTGTGCGCCGACTGAAGTCGGCCTCTCTGGGCCTGTGGCCGATGGTCGGCCTGCGCCGACCATCGGCGGTTCTTCCGATGCCCAGACCGGCGGGGCCGGCGGAACCCCCAGCAGGACTCCCGTGCTCCCGGTCAGCAGAGCGGAGAGTCCCAGTGCCAGCACGAGTTTCCCTGGGTGTCTCATCAGGTTCTCCGTGTGCCGACGAAAATTGGCATCTCTGGGCCTGCGGCCGATGGTCGGCCTGCGCCGACCGGTTGCGCAGGCTGTTATACCAACTCTTTGCCCGACGCTAAACCGTCGGGCTCAATCAGCAAAGCCCCCTTCGGGGGCTAAAAATAGCCCGCAGGGCTTCATATGATGAGCCCGGACGTTTACGTCCGGGCGACCGGCCTGCGGCCGATGGTCGGCCTGCGCCGACCGGTTGCGCGACTGAAGTCGTCCTTTCTGGGCCTGCGGCCGATGGTCGGCCTTCGCCGACCCTCATCCCACCACTGGTTCAGTTGGGGGAGGAGTGAGGACAAGGGTGACAGTCTCTGCGACTTGCGACTTGCGACCTGCGACCTGCGACGTGCAACCTGCGTCCTGCGACTTGCGACTTGCTCCCCTGTTATTCTACCCGAAAAAGGGGCGCTGTGGGGAGTCGGAAGCGTTACAGATTGGGGAAGGAGACCTGAGGGCCCTGGAGAAAACGTATTCGTGCCTTGTGTGGCCTTTGTGTCCTTGATGGTTTTTCTACCGAATGCCCCCTCCTTTGCTCCCAGCAGGTGCCGGGCCCAGGCATTGGAGAGGGGCGGTCAGGCGCAGGGTGATGACTTCGCCGACCCCCGGGGGACGGGACAGGAAGGCGCAGAGGCCATTTTCCAGGCAGACTTTGAAGTGCTCCCTCTGGAAGAGGACGTCGGTCACGCGAGAGCGAATGGGACCCCCAGGGCTCTCCACCACAGCAGATGGACGGAGGAGGGCCCCGACAAGTTCCCCGTACCGATGGGAGTGGGAACAGGCGAGGGGAAATACCCCCAGTTCGGTCTCCAAAAGAGAAGAGTCGGTGCCGGGGCGCCACTTCCCAATGAGGATGTTCCCGACCCCCAGGAACTGGGCGACCCAGAGGGAGCCGGGGTCGCTCCAGACCTCGTAGGGGGTTCCCTGGCGTACAATCCTCCCCCCGTGCAGGATGAGGACCCGGTCCGCGATAGCAGCGGCCTCCTCCTGGTCGTGGGTGACGTAGATGGCCGCGACGTCGCTGGAGCGGAGGATTTCCCGCAGTTCCTCCAGCAGTTCCTCCCGCAGGGCTCGGTCCAGCGCGCCCAGGGGTTCGTCCAGCATCAGCACGCGCGGGCGCGGGGCCAGGGCCCGTGCCAGGGCCACTCGCTGCTGCTCGCCGCCGGAGAGGTCGGTGACTCGCCGGGCCTCAAAGCCCGTCAGGCGGACCAGTTCCAGCACTTCCCGCACGCGCTCCTGCTGGTCCTGGGGAGACCACCCTTGCATTCGGAGGCCGAAGGCCACGTTCTCCGCGACGGTCAGGTGCGGGAAGAGTGCGTAGTCCTGAAACACCATCCCCATCCGGCGCCGGTGAGGTGGGACGTCGGTGATGTTCTCCCTCTCCCAGTATACACGGCCCTCTTCGGCCTCTTCCAGACCAGCGATGATGCGGAGCAGGGTGGACTTTCCGCTCCCGGAGGGGCCCAGCAGGCAGACTGTCTCGCCGGGTGTGACCGTGAAGGAGATTCCTTCCAGCAGCAGTTGACCCTCGTAGGTTTTGTGAATGTTGATGACTTCCAGCATCGTTCGTCTCTTAAAACTGGCTGCTACCAGGGAGGCGAAGCCGCTCTATCAGCAGGACGCCGCCGCTGGTGAAGGCCATCAGGATGGTCGTCATCGCCATCGCCTGACCGTAGTTCAGCCCACCCGGTTGGGAGAGGAAGCGGTAAATGGCGATGGGGAGTGTCGGGTATTCGGGGCGGGCCAGGAGCAGGGTGGCGCCGAACTCGCCCAGGGAAACGGTGAAGGCGAAGGTCGCTGCCGCCAGCGAGGCACGCCAGAGGATGGGCCACTCCACAGTCCACCAGGCCCTCCAGGGGGAGGCGCCCAGGACCCGCGATGCCTCCCGCAGCCGGGGCGGGATGGAGGCCAGCGCGGGCTGCAGGGTGCGGATGACCAGGGGGAGGGCGATGAGCGTGTGGGCCAGCGGCACCAGCCAGGGAGACGTCACCGCGCGCCGAAACACCATCAGAAAACCCAGCCCCAGCGTCACTGCGGACGCCCCCAGCGGAAGCATGAAGAGTGCATCCAGCGTCCGGACGACCTGCCCCCGACGGGCCAGGGCGATGGCAGCGGGGGTCCCCAGGGCCATGGAGAGCAGAACGGTCGCCAGGGCGTAGAGAAGAGAATTGCGCGCAGCCGCCAGCGGCGGCACGTAGAAGAGGGAACTGCGGCGATTCAGGAAGAGTTCCTGGTAGTAGTCAATGGTCAGGCCGTAGCGGACCTCGCCCCGTTCGCCGCGCGCGGCCTCCAGCCGCGCCACCGAGCGAAAGGGGACAGAGGCCATCGGAACCAGGAACAGGGCGACCAGGAGAACCAGCATAGCGGCCAGGAAGAGTTTCTCCCCCCAACGGCGCGGGGAGCGGATGTTCGCTTCTGCCGGACGCAGCGAGAAGGGGGTCACGATACGGGGCAGGAAGCGACTGTACAGGAAAGAAAGAGCGACAGTACAGAGCAGTTGGACCACCGAAAGCAGAGCGGCCAGGGGGAGGTTGAGGAGATGCATCCCCTGGATGTAGATTTCCACCTCCAGGGTGGCGAAGGTCGGGCCTCCCAGGAGCAGGATGACCCCGAAACTGGTGAAGTCAAACAGGAAGACCAGGGCGGTGGCCGCCAGCAGCGACGGCCGAAGGAGCGGCAGGGTGATGTGGCGGAGGACTTTGCCGCCGTCGGCTCCCAGTACCCGGGCCGCCTGCTCCAGGTGGGGATCCAGGTGCTCCAGGGCGTGCGCCAGCAGACGTACCACCAGGGTGGTATTGTAGAAGATGTGGGCGACCAGGATGGCCACCAGCGTGCCGGTGAAGCGGACCGGCGGTGCTCCCAGGCCCAGCCACCGCATCAGCGTCAGGTTCAGCCAGCCCCGGTCGCCCAGGAACGCGTTGAAGCCCGCCGCGACGACGACAGTCGGCAGCATAAAGGGAATGGCCAGCAAGGCCCGCCAGAGCGTTTTGCCGGGGAATTTGTAGCGGGCGAAGAGGAAGGCCAGCGGCATCCCCACCACCAGTGTCAGCAGAGTGGAGAGGGCGGCCTGATAGACAGTGAACCCCAGGGCGCGCCCGACCCGTCCCCACGTGTCTGCCTGGAGGAGCAGGCGCCCGTCCAGTGCATAGAGCAGGATGCGCGCCAGCGGCAGGACGAAGAAAACCGTCAGGAAGAGGGTGGCGGGCAACGCCAGGAGCGAGACCGCCCCCTCCCCCGCTCTCCGTTTGGGTGGAGGGTTTGCCATTCTGCTGACCGCCGTTATCTCAGCACCGTCTCTGTCCAGGCTTGAATCCACTTCTCCCGGTTGGCCGCGATGAGCACCGGGTCCAGTCGGGCTGGTTGTTCGGGAATCTGGGCGTACTGGACGAAGGCTTCCGGCAGTTTTGCGTTCGGGTTGACCGGGAAGACGAACATCTGGAGCGGCATGTCCTCCTGGAAGCGGACGCTGAGCATGAAGTCCACGAACTTGCGGGCCAGGTCGCGGTGTTTGGTCCCTTTCAGGACGCCGACGAACTCAATCTGGCGGAAGCACATCCCGGGACCAACCAGCGAGGCAGTGGGGGCTTCCTCCAGCGGCTGTTCGGCGAAGATGACCTCGGCGGGTGGGCTGGAGCCGTAGGAGACGACCATGGGCTGGGGCCCCTTGCCGGAGGAGCCGCTGAAATTCGTGTAGTACGCCGTCTCCCAGTCGTTTACGACCACCACGCCGTTCTCCCGCAGGGCGCGCCAGAAATCCAGGTAGCCCGGGTCGCCGAAGCGGGCGATGGTCGCCAGCAGGAAAGCCAGTCCAGGCGACGAGGTGGCGGGGTTCTCCACCACCAGCAGGCCCCGGTACTCCGGACGGGTCAGGTCCTCCAGGCTCTGGGGGAGGGGCAGGTTGTGCTGGGCGAAGTAGGCCTTGTCGTAGTTGATGCAGACGTCCCCGTAGTCCACCGGCAGGGCGCGGGACTCCGGGTCCAACTGGAACTCCTGAGGGATGTCCTTCAGCAGGGGCGACTCGTAGGGCTCAAAGATGCCCGCCTCAAGGGCGCGGGAAAGGAAGGTGTTGTCCACGCCGTAGAAGACGTCCGCCAGGGGCGCGTCTTTGGAGAGGATGGCCTTGTTCAGTGCCGTGCCCGTGTCGCCGGAGGCCAGGAAGGTCACTTTGACGTTATTCTCCTGTTCAAAGGCGCGGATGACCTCTTCGCTGGCGGCGAAGGAATCGTGGGTCATCACGGTCAATGTGGCCGGCTGGCGAGGGCCACAGGCCGCCAGCACCAGCAAGCCGAGAAGTAGGGGAATGAGGGTCCTTTTCATTGGTGCACCTCCTTTCACGTTTCGCGTTTCACTTTTCACTTTTCACTTTTCACGTACTCCGTACTCCGTCGGTGGACAACGATCAGCAACCCTGAACGGATGCAGACGTGGGCCTGGGGGCCCGTCAGTTTGTTGCTGATGCCGCGCGTCCGGTCCGGGTAGAGCGTCTCCTCCCGAAGGGGCCAGCGCAGCCCCTCGGTAGTGACCCCTTCCACGGGCATCCCCCAGGGGATGAGGGAGACCGTCTCGCCAGGCAGGCCCTCTATGGTGGCTTCGGAGCGGACCAGCAGGACCTCCTCCACGCCGTCGTCCAGCCGGACGTCTACTCCCTCCAGCCAGGGGGCGGCCAGGAGCGCCACGTTGGCCAGCGTCTGGTCCAGCCGCAGGCCCAGCGCGCCGACGACCCGGATAGCCTCGGGGCTGTATTCCAGCGCGTGGCGAAGGGCCAGTTCCAGGTCGGTCTCGTCTTTCTCGCGGGGGTAAGGACGGACGACCGCTCCCTGCCGCTGGAGCGTTTCCAGGAATAATGGGGGGAGGGAGTCCAGGTCCCCGACTACCGCATGGGGACGAAACCCTATGGCCAGCAGGTACCGGATGCCGCCGTCGGCCGCGATGAGAACGTCATCGGGGCGGACCAGCGTCTGGGCCTGCTTCGGGTCGGGCAGAAACCCGTTGGCAAAGATGACCACGCGTCTTTTCATCTGGACCTCTTGGGAAAAAAAGTCCGCCCCACCAGCGGTGGGGCGGACTGTGTTCCTCAAACTGCTTCCCCTCCCTCCGCTGGCATGACCCAGATCAGGTTCAGAGGGTCGGCGTCGGGGGCATGCGCCCATGGACGCCCTCTCAGCCCGGCTCTCCCGGGCTCCCCTGGGAAGACTTCTATTGGTAAGCGGAAATTTTGTGCGGCGGCTGTGCCGCCGCACAAAATTGTACCTCCGTTTTGCGAATTTCGCAAGGGATACTCCAAAATGCAAAATTTACCTCTCTACCACCTGGCTTTGAGACTTCAAACCAGTACCACAGGACTCAACAATCATATTTGGCCATTAGGGAGATTGGGGGCCAGAGAAGGTTGCTCCTGTGGGCAGGGGTAGATGAAAATGGGCCCAAATAACTCCTTCTGCCATACCCGAATGAGTTCTTGCTTCATCAGTTCCAGTACGGCCAGGAGGGTGATGACGACTTCCGCTCTCCCGCTGACTTCTGCCAGCAGGTCCTGGAAGCAGAGACGGCCCACCCGGGCGAGCCGTTCCTGAATCCGAGCCATCTGTTCGGCCACTGTGATCAGGGGCAGGGCAATGACCGTTTCCACCGCCGGGGCCGGATGTGCCTGCAATGCCTCCTGCGCGGCCCGAAGCAGGTCCTCCAGCGTCACGCCGGACAGGACGGCAGAGGGGTCGGTAATCCCCGCGCGGGCCTCTTCGGGCGGCGCCACCCGCACGTAGGCCCGCCAGCCCCGCTCCTCCAGCCGCGCCAGTTCCCCCGCGATGGCCCGGTAGGCCCGGTACGTCTCCAGTTGCCGGATCAGGTCGGCGGCGACTTCGTCCTCCTCGCCGCCCCGGGGCCGGTACCCCGGCAGCAGGACCCGGCTCTTGATGAGCACCAGTTTCGCCGCCACGACCAGAAACGCCGTCAGGTCCGCCAGGTTGTTCCGCCGCCCCATCTCCTCCACAATGGCCAGGTACTGGTCCGTCACCTGGGCCAGCGAGACGGCGGTAACATCCAGTTCCTCCCGCTCAATCAACTGGAGCAGGAGGTCCAGCGGTCCCTCAAAGACCGGCAACTGGATGGGGTAGCAGCGGATCATGGGGAATCAGGAGAATCAGGAGAATCAGAAGAATCAGCGGAACGCTGATTCTTCTGATTCTTTCATTGGGATCAACCGGACGTCGCCCACCAGGACGCCCTGGGGGAGGACGAAGACCGGGTTCAGGTCCATTTCGGCAATCTCTGGATAGAGGAACGGAAGGTAGGAGACCTGCGCGATGAGGTCCGCCAGCGCGTCCAGGTCGCCCGGGGGACGGCCGCGGGCGCCCGCCAGCAGGGAATACGCGCGGGTCTCCCGGACCATTCCCTCCGCCTCCGCCCGGTCCACCGGCGCTACCCGCAACGCCACGTCCCGCAGCAGTTCGGTGTAGATGCCCCCGGCCCCGAAGGCCACCACGGGCCCGAACTGCGGGTCCCGGAACAGTCCTACCAGCACCTCCTGCGCCCCCTGAACGAGCGGGTAGATGACGACGCCCCGGAAGTCCACCCCCGCTGCGACCCCGGCCAGGTGCTCAAAACCAGCACGGGCGGCTTGGTCGTCGGCGATGCCCAGGAGGACCCCGCCCCATTCGGACTTGTGCAGAATCTGCGGCGAGACGACCTTCATCACCACCGGGTAGCCGATGGCCCGGGCCGCCGCCACCGCTTCGTCGGCGCTCTGGGCCGTCTGGAACTCCGGGACGGGGATGCCGTTCTCCCGCAGCCATGCCATCAGGTCCGGCTCCAGCAGGGAGTCCGGCAGGGCGCCCCGCGGCCCCGTTTCGGGGGCGCTGCTCCCCTCCACGCCAGGGCCGATGACCCGCGCGTCCTGTCGGGTGTGGTAGTCCGCCAAGTGGGCCAGCGCGGCCACCGCGCGCTCACCGGTGGTGAAGTTGGGGATGCCCTGCTCCCGCAGATAGCGGACCGCTTCGGCAACGATCGGGCCGGGGAGAAACGCCGCCGCCACGGGCTTCCCGCTCTCCCGTGCCGCGTCCACCACGCCCCGGGCCAGAGGGACCGAATCCAGATAGGCCGGGGCGATGTTCAGTGCCACCGCCGCGTCATACTCCTCCAGGACGGTCGCCAGGGTCCGCCGGTATCCCTCCTCCGTCCCCTCCACCGTCAAGTCTATGGGATTGGTCAGGCCGCAGTACGGGGGGAGAAAGGTGGAGAGTCGCTCCCGCAGCGCCGGGGACGGTTCGGCGACCGTCAGCCCCACCTCCTCGGCCCGGTCGGCGGCCAGGACCCCCGGCCCTCCGGAGTTGGTGACGATGACCACCCGGCGGCCCCGGACGGGCGGCAGCGCAGTGAAGCCCAGGCAGAGGTCAAACATCTCCTCCAGCGAGGCCACCCGCAGCGCGCCGCACTGGCGCAGCGCGGCATCGTAGACGGCGTCGGCGCCGGCCATGGAGCCGGTGTGGGAGAGGGTGGCCCGTCGGCCCGCCTCCGTCCGTCCGGCCTTGATGACCACCACGGGCTTGCGACGCGCGCAGGCCGCCAGGGCCCGCATGAACGCCCGCCCCTCCGTCACTTCTTCAATGTACAGCGCCGCCACCCGGGTCTCGGGGTCTTCGGCCAGGTACTCCAGGAAATCCCGCTCGTTCAGGTCGGCGCCGTTGCCGTAACTGATGAATTTGGCGATGCCCAGGCCGTGCTCTCTGGCCCATGCCAGGAAGACGCCGCCCACAGCGCCGCTCTGGGCGATGAGGGAGACGGAGCCCGCCGGGGGGCGCGTCTCCAGGGTGGGGAAAAGGGCGTGGTGGGTGTTGACGATGCCCGCGCAGTTGGGGCCGACGACGCGGATGCCGGTCCGACAGGCGACCTCCCGGATGGCCTCCTCTCCGGCGACGTTGCCCACTTCGGAGAAGCCGGCAGTAATGACGACCGCGGCGCGGACGCCGCTCCGGGCGCATTCCTCCAGCACGACGGGGACCGTACCCGCCGGGGTGACGACGACTGCCAGGTCCACCGGCAACCCCGTCTCAGCGACCGACGGGTACCCGGCCACGCCCAGCGCCCCTTGTCCTTTGGGGTTGACCACGGCCAGGCGCGCGGGCGGGAATCCGCCGTCCACCATCTGGCGGAGCAGGTGGTATCCCAGTTTTCCTTCGCCGACAGACCCGATCAGGGCGACGGCGCGGGGGGTGAAGAGAGCAGACCACATCGCAGAAATTAACAATTAACAATTAACAATTAACAATTAAAAAATTAACAATGGATGGGCTTCGTGCCTTTGTGTCTTCGTGTCTTTGTGTGAGGCCACCCTACTCCAGGGTGGGGCGGGCGAAGAGGCCAGCCACGCCGCCGGTGTGCCAGAAGAGCACCCGTTCCCGGGGGGAGAACGCGCCCCGCCGGATCAGGTCTATCAGGCCGCCGAAGGCCCGCCCGGTGTAGACGGGGTCCAGGAGCAGCCCCTCAGTCCGGGCCAGCAGGCGGATGGCCTCCCGCTCCAGGTCGCTGATGACGCCGTATCCTTCGCCCCGGTACCCGTCCTCCACAGCGAAGTCCTCCGGGGCAAAGGCCAGGGGGAGGCCCAGGTAGTCGGCGGTGGCGGTGGCCAGTTCGGCCATCCGGCGGCGGAGGGGGTCAGCGGGCAGGTCCACGCTGATGCCCAGGATGCGGCCCCGGTAGCCCAGCGCCCGCGCCGCCACCGTCAGCCCGGCCTGGGTGCCGCCGCTGGAGGAGGCCAGGACGATGTGGTCAAAGGAGAGGCCCGCCTGCGCGGCCTGGGCCAGCAGTTCCTCCATCGCGGCGACGTAGCCGCAGACCCCCACGGGGTTGCTCCCGCCGTAGGGAACGGCGTAGGGGCGGCGGCCCCGGGAGCGCAGAGCGTTCGCCGTCTCCTCCAGGCGGGCGGTCAGGTCATCCGCCCCGGCCCAGACGATTTCCGCGCCCAGGAGTCCGTCCAGGAGCAGGTTGCCCTGGGCCTGGGGCGGGGGCTCGCCGCGCAGGACCAGGGTGCAGGCCAGGCCGAAGCGGGCAGCGGCCGCGGCGGTCTGGCGGGCGTGGTTGGACTGGGCCGCGCCGCAGGTGATCAGCGTGTCGGTCTCCTGGGCCAGCGCTTCGGCCACCAGGAATTCCAGTTTGCGGGTCTTGTTCCCGCCTGTTGCCAGCCCGGTCTGGTCGTCCCGTTTGGCCCAGAGTTGGGGGCCGCCCAGATGGGCCGTCAGACGGGGCAGCATCTCCAGCGGGGTCGGGAGATGGGCGATGGAGACTCGGGGACGTCGGTCGGTCAGCATGTCACCTCCCAGTCGCAGGTTGCAGGGTCAGGTGGAGGTCAGGGGTTCAACGACGATGCCCACGCGCGGCTTGCGGTAGCGGTAGAAAATGTAGAGGGCCCCAAGCAGTCCGAAGAAAAGGGAAACCCAGATGTCCGATTCGCTGAAGACGATGTCCAGGTTGAACAGAACGGCCAGAAAGGCGTTGAGAAGATCAGCGCCCTCCCGCATCAGGAGGAAAGTAATGTAGAGCAGATCGCCGAGCAGGACGCTTCCGAGGGTAATGAGCGCGGCAGCGACCTGGCCAACCCAGGTGAACTTCCCCATTCCCCGATGGAGCGCCCAGCCCACAAAGAGGCCGATGCCCACTGCGACGATCATGAAGATTCTCTCGGTCAGGAGGGAGAGTACGCCCCAGGCAAGGGCGCTCACCAGCCCGGCGCCGACTCCAAAGAGCAGGCCCAGAGGCAGGTTAGGGCGCTTCTGGGCATAGGCCTGGGCAGCCAAACTTCCTTGCGCTTGCAGGGCCTCGGCACACGGCTCACAGACGTGCATAGGAGTGTTGTTGACCAGCATAATGGGAGCGTCCGGGCGGCCACAGGACTTACACTGGGGCTCCATCTCTCCCACGGTTCGGGCGATCACGTCGGCCACTGCGCGGGCCAGCGCGGCAATCTTTTCCGCCGACGGAGGGCGCAATCCGATGGGCCAGATCAGGGCGGTGTTCTCCCGCCCGATATGCAGCATAGCGCGCAGGTTCACCCGGGCCTGTCCTTCTTTCCCCAGCGCCTTGCGGACGGCCCAATCGGTTTCCAGCGCTTCCTGCAATCGGTCAGCATCCAGGATGGGCCTGGACTGGACAATAATCCCCACCGCGTTTGCGCGCTGCGCTTTGGCAGGGCCGACCGTGACCAGTTGGCCCCCCAGATCACCCACGATGATTCCTTTCTGGCCGAAGGGCCCGACCCGGTTCGGGTAGTACAGCAGGCCCAGAAAGGTAGCGACATCAGTCCAGTTAATTTTCGCCATAGGTCTCCTTTCTGTCTCACTCAGAAGTCCCCCATCGGGTGTTGCCATAGGAGATACCTGCGCAGCCACAGTGCAAGAGAGAAGGGAGAATGGCTCTAAGGCAAAATCCGCACTTTGCTTGCCGTATGGGGCTGTGCCCTCACCTCTCCCCCAGCCCCTCCCCTCTCCCGCTCGCTTTCAGCGGCGGGAGAAGGGAGGGGAAGTAAGGGGATTTTGCGGTGGGCGGCTTCGCCGCCCACCGCAAAATCCCCTTTATCCCCCTCTCCCCCGCCGCGAAGCGGTGGGGGAGAGGGGGATAAAGGGGGTGAGGGGGGGCCAAAAGCCGCTTGAGCATATCAGGTGAGCAAGAAGGGGGGAGAACGGAAGGGGAAACATCCATATAGTGCGGATTTTGTCTCGTTACGAAACCGTAAAGCGAAAGGAGTTTACCCATCCTGATCTCCCAGGGTGCCGCTATCAGCAACCCTGGGGGCTATTATATCGGATTTTGGGCAATCCCGCAATCTTGGAGTGCTTCTTCCAGATAACGGTTGACCTCGGCAGCGGTAGGCAAGGTGAGGGCATGTCGGGCAATCTCGCGGGCCTGGGCCATCGTCAAAGAGCGGATGATTTGTTTGGCCTGCGGGATTGCGGCAGGGGTCATGCTGAACTCGTCCAACCCCAGCCCTAAAAGAAGAGGGATCGCCTTCGGCTCCCCGGCCAACTCCCCACACAGCCCCACATATATTCCCGCCGCATGCGCCGCCTCAATCACATCCCGAAGCAGACGCAATACAGCAGGGTTCAGTTGCTGATAGAGGGAAGATAACTGCTCATTGGTTCGGTCACAGGCCAGGACATACTGGGTCAGGTCATTGGAGCCGATGCTGAAAAATTGCACCTGCGAGGCCAGAACATCGGCGATGACGGCTGCTGCCGGTGTCTCTATCATAATGCCGATTTCCACCTCCGTTGCGTGGGGAATTCCGGCTTTCGCCAGGGCGGCCTTTGCCTCTTCCAGAGCCTCCCGCGCCTGGAGCACTTCCTCAACGGTCGCCACCATCGGAAACATGATTTTTACATTGCGGCCGACGCCGGCGCGCAGAATGGCCCGCAGTTGGGCTTGAAAGAGATCGGGACGACGCAGAGTCAGGCGGATGGCCCGGACTCCCAGAAACGGGTTGGTTTCCGGGGGTAGGTCCAGGTATGGCAGGGGTTTGTCGCCGCCGATGTCCAGGGTGCGGATAATCAGAGGGCGGTCTTCCATCACATCGGCGATGGCCCGATAGGCGGCATACTGTTCTTCTTCATCCGGCATCGTCGCCCGATCCACGAAGAGAAATTCGGTGCGCAGGAGACCGACCCCTTCGGCCCCCATAGATAAAGCCTCGCGAGCGGAGGCAATATCTCCGATATTGGCAAAGACCTCTACCCGATGTCCGTCCTTCGTCACCGCCATCTCTTGGCTCCGGCGGAGTGCTTCAGCGACCTGCACCGCCCTGCGGGCCTGCCGTTCCTGGTAGATGGCGAGAGTCTCTGCGGAGGGATTGATCACCAACTGGCCCGTGTCACCATCTAATGCTACCAGCGTGCCGTCGGGGATGTCCAGGACCGATTCCTCTATCCCTACAACCGCCGGGATATTCCACATCCGCGCCAGAATGGCGACGTGCGAGGTGACTCCCCCACCGACCGTACAGACCCCTTTGACGATCTCCCGATTCAATCGGGCGGTATCCGAGGGGGTCAAATCTCTGGCGACCACGATAACGGGTTCAGAAATGGCCTGCAACGAGGTTTCTTCGGGGAGACCGAGAAGAATTCGGATGGTGCGCTGTCCAATGTCCCGGACATCGGCGGATCGCTGCCGGGCGATTTCGGTGCCTTCCTGCTCAAAACGGGCAACCCATTCCTGAAAGACCTCATTGGCCGCGGCCTCCGCGTTCCATGCCGCTTGCCGGATTCTCTCTTCTATGGCTTCTACCAGAGTAGGGTCTTCCAGCATCAGCCGTTGAAACTCAAAGATGCGCGCCGTCTCGGGATGGTGGACCGCCACTTCCTGCTGAAGATGGATCAGTTCCTGGCGCGCCTGTTCCAGGGCCTTGTGGAGACGGGCAATTTCCATGGCAATGTCCTGAACGGGGTAACGCTCAACGTGCCACGTTAAGGGACGGTACTGGAATAACGGAGCGACAGCCACTCCTCCGGAGGCCGGAATGCCTCTCAGGCCTTCTCCTCCTGGAACTTCTATCGGCCGGGGTGTCACAACCGGAGGGGGCAACGTCTCTTCTAACTCTCCAAAGCCACTTTCAACGAGCATCTTCAGAGTCTGGATGGCCGCCTTCGCGTCTTCTCCGCGAGCCACAATCCGAATCCGTTCCCCTTGCCCGGCCGTTCCCCCGCTGGCGACTTCCACCATGCTTTTGGCATTGACCGGCGGACGTCGCTGGGAAACGTTCTGCACCGTGATATGGGCCCGAAACTGCATGGCAGTCTGAACGAATCGGGCGGCGGGGCGAGCGTGGAGACCGGTGGGATTCGGAACCACCAGTTCCACTGACTCCTCAGGGGCTTCCGCGATCTCCTCTGGAATAAGCGGTGCGGGTGCGATCTCAGGAGATGGTCCCAAAATCTTGGAAACCCGCGCTGCCTGTTCGGCGGCATATTGAACTGCCTCCAGGCCCTCCCCTCCTGAGGCGGCCACGACGGCTGCCAGGGCACCTTCCACCAGGGGAGCATTTGCCAGGCGTACCTGCTCCCGCCATTCCGGCGGTAGATACTCCAGGGCCATTTCCGCCACCATGATGGAACTGCCCAGGTCGGCCAGAACCAGAGCGCTGTGTCCCTGGCCCAATATCTGCTGAAGGGCGTTCAGCACCTTATCCAGGCTGGTGCCCAGGCGGCCGTCCTCAGTCCCACCCGCCGGGATGACCGGGATATTTTCCCCACCAGCCATCTGAAGGGCCACTTCACAAACCCCGGCGGCCAGTTGTTCACTGTGAGCGACAATAATGATACCAACCAATTCTCTCCTTACTGTAACCACCTGCCTGCTGTCATTGCGAGGCGGCGATAGCCGCCGAAGCG
>ENA-ORXB01002055-ORXB01002055.1-sediment-metagenome-genome-assembly--contig:-NODE-2055-length-19218-cov-2.793323_pt1 | contig 19218 bp, 17 predicted proteins | sample MGYA00237863_ERZ511475 | MGnify/ENA primary metagenome ERZ511475 (study PRJEB26305, sample SAMN06343858) | sediment metagenome | isolation source: hot spring sediment | place: Canada: British Columbia... | reverse complement strand
CCAGGCTGATCGCCAGCGTCGCGCGGCAATCGCCCGCCCCTCGGCCAGCGCCTCCTCCACCGACTCACCCCGCACGCGCTCCAGTTGTTGCTCGACCTGCGCCAGCGGACGGCGGACCGCCTGGCCCACCCGTCGCCGGATGATCAGACCGCGCTGCACGACCGCTTCACGCAGGGAATCCGTGCCGCGCGGGGCCAGCCATGCCACCGCCGGAATGCTGATCGCCAGGCCGACGATCAAACCGGTGAGGAATTCCACGGTTCCTTCTGGGCGCTCCTGCTCTGCCATACGCTAGCCCTCCTTGGCCGGGCGACTACCGCCGCGTCCCTGCTGCACCGAGCGGCGCAGCCGCAGCAGTTCGCGCACCACCCCGCCGAGGCCAGCCATCAGCGCGCCAGCCTTGATCACCGGCTCGACCAGGTTCTGACTCATGAACTGCGCCGTCCCCCGCACGGTGGTGACAGTCTCGTTGGCGTTGTCCACAATCGGCTGCAATTCGCTCTGCAGCAGGTTGACCAGCGCGGCCAGCTGCAGGATGAGCACGATCAGAGCAATGCCCATCAACATGCCCTCCATGGCCAGCACGATGATGAACAAATCGCGGATGATACCCACCCAACTTGCCGCGTCGTCGGGGTCGGCGATGAGGGCAACGGCCAGCGCCGCCACCAGCCCGACGATGAAGACAGCCACGATCGCCGCGCCGCCCACCAGCGGCCAAAAATACCAGGCGCGCCCCTTCTTCTGCTCCGGCGCTTCGCCCTGCGGCGCGGGAAGTTGCGCCGCGCTCTGACCTGGCTTGTTCGCTTGTTCCGGCATGGTCGCCCGCTCCTCACCTGCACTGCCACCGCATCTCTGGCGCACAGACCAGCGCGTGCAAAGCGCTTTCTACCCTCAACTCCTATTTCGGCGCTGCGGGTCGTATGCCCCTACCGGGTGAGCACGCGCGCCACCACCAGCGCCAACCAGGCTCCCACCGTCGCCGACAGCATGTGCAAAGGACCGATATCCAGCAGAGTCACGCCCAGCACCTCACCGGCGCTGTGTCCCAGCGCGAACCCCAGCCACGAGGCCAGCAGAAACAGCGCCAGCCGCCGCGCATCCCCTCCGCTGACCAGGTGAAACGCTGCCCCGTAGAGCGTGGCCACAATGACGCTGAAGACGAAGGTTGGGCTTGGCATGGCACCTTGTTGCTGCGGAACGGCCTTTCAAGAGCCTGTGGCAGGTTCAGCCCTGCCAACGCGATTAGTGTAGCACAGAGTGAGCCAACTCACGAGAACCGCCGCTCTTTCAGCCCCGCCGAATGTACGTTACAATTGTTACAATCATGACATGATAGGGGTTTGGTGCCCCTGCTCGCCGGATTCAAGAAACCCGAACACGGACGGAAACCTGTGACGCTGATTGACCAGCGCATTTTGATTGATGCACCGCCTCAGGTCATCTGGGAATACATTGCCGACCCCGACAAACTGGTCGAGTGGCACGCCGGTTATACCAGCATCTCTGTGCTCACCACGCAGCGGACGGGTGTTGGGGTACGTCGCCGCTGCGCAGTGACGGGCGGCGGCAAGGATGTGATCGAGCACGTCGTGGCCTGGGTCGAAGGGCTGGGCTATGAATACACAATCGTCGAAGGGGGACCGTACCGATCCTTCCGCGGGCGCTTTCGCCTGCAACCTGGCCCCGACGGTACCAGCGTGCAGTGGACGGTCGAGTATACGCCCAGAGGTCTGCTGGGCAGGCTGCGTGACCGCCTGAGCGGACAAAAGCAACTGGCCGCGCTGATGGCCGCCAGTCTGCGCGAACTGCGCCAGCAGATCAGCGCCCTCGGCCTGCGCATGGACGACGCCTATCGCGCCCGTCTGGGCATTCAGGGTCGGCTGAACGCGATGGAACGCGCGCAGTATCAGCGCCGCCATCTCGCGCCGGAGGGCGTTGCGACGGTTGCGCCCCCCACTGCTGGCAGCGTAGAGCAGGGCGCGCCCCCGCCACCAATCTCGCCCGCTCCCGCACCCGAAGAGCCGGTTCCTGCGCATCACGAGGCCGATACCGAGCCGAAACCGCCCGCCGGACTGCGCGAGGCGCTGGCGGCGCAGGGCACAGAGCCGTTGCCCCCGCCCCCGCCGCCCGCGCAGATCACGCCGCCGCAGCCATTGCCGCCGGTGACCTCCGCCCTGCCGAAGACGGCCCCGCTGTCGGCACCGCCCGCTGACCATCAGCGGCCCACACCGCCACGGGGCATTCCTGCCGTGCGCCCACCGCTCAGTTCAGAAGAGAGTCCGGCCCCTGCCCGTCCGACAGCGTCAGCCGATGATACGTCACCGGCCCGCTCTACCCCTCCGCGCGGGGTGACGGTGTCACCGGGCCGTGATACGACCGCGGACGAACGCCCGACCCTGCCGCCGCCCGTGCCCAAGACCGACACCGGCGAGCTGAGCATCTGGGAAATATTCGGCATCCCGCGCCCCAGCGAGCAGGATGAAGCAGCGCTGCGCGGCCTGATCGAGTTCGTCGAGGCGCGTCAGGTCATTGAGAAACGTCGGCAGTGGTTGCGGCGCGGCTTCCGCCGCCCGTCGCGCGTCCGGCTCGGTCGTTTCGCTCAGGGTTTGCGGGCACGGCTGTCTCTGGCGCGTGCCAGGGTACGTCCCTGGCGCTGGTAGTCATGGAACGAAAAAACGGCGTTGGCAACGCCGTTTGCTGGGGTGGCTGGTGGGATTTGAACCCACGACCTTCTGATCCACAGTCAGACGTGCTAACCCCTGCACCACAGCCACCGTGATGGCAGGATTGTAGCATAGTTGGGGATGGCACGCCAGAGCGAGTTTCGTTGCCCGGCCCAACTGACAGCAGCGTATAGCGTACACCAGGGCGTTGACTCCTGAGGGAAACCACCATGACCAGCCAGCCAGCCTCTCCAGCCCGCGTCGTCTTCATGGGCACGCCGGAGTTCGCCGTGCCCACGTTGCGCCTGCTGCTCGAAGCGCCGCGCTTCCGGGTGGTAGGCGTCGTCACTCAACCGGACCGTCCCGCCGGGCGCGGCCAGCAGGTGCAGATGTCGCCAGTCAAACGGGTGGCCCTGACCGCAGGCGTGCCAGTCATCCAGCCGCTCAAGCCCCACGAACCCGCCGCCCTGGAACAACTGCGGGCCTGGGAACCCGATTTCCTGGTCGTGGTCGCTTATGGGCAGATTCTGCGTCCGGCGGTGCTGGCCATCCCGCGCATCGCGCCGATCAATGTGCACGCCTCGCTGTTACCGCGCTGGCGCGGTGCTGCGCCCATTCAGGCCGCCATCCGCGCCGGAGATCAGTACACCGGCGTCACCACCATGATCATGGACGAGGGACTGGACACCGGCCCCATCCTGCTGCAGGACTCCATCCCCATTGACCCGCGCGAGACCGGCCAGAGCCTGCACGACAAGCTCGCGCCGCTGGGCGCTTTGTTGCTGGTGCATTCGCTGGAATGGCTGCTCAACGGCAGCATTGCCCCCCACCCGCAGCCGGACAACCCGGCCCTGATCAGTTACGCCCCGCCGCTGAAAAAAGAGGACGGCATTATTGACTGGCAGGCGAGCGCCGTTGTCATAGACCGGCACGTGCGCGCCTTCGATCCCTGGCCGGGCACTTTCACCACCTGGAATGGTCGCCGCCTTAAGATTCTGGCCGGAGTCCCTGCGACGGCCAATCCGGGACTGACTCCCGGTCAGGTCGCCGAGACGCGCGGCACCGCCCTGGCCGAGCTAGCGCCGCTCGTGATCGGCACGGGAGAAGGTGTATTCTTGCCCACCCGCCTGCAACTGGAAGGGCGTCAACCGCTCGACGCCGCCGCCTTCCTGCGCGGCGCGCCAGATTTCCCTGGCAGCATCCTGGGCTGAACGCCCCGCCGCCTACCAGCGTTCCCAGCGCACTACGTCTTCCAGCCTGCGCCGCCCGCCCGCGCGCGGCGGACGCTGCCGCGGGTCGGATTCCGGACGCGGGTAGCCGAACGAGATCAGCCAGGGCACGTCTTTGTCGGCGGGGATGCCCAAAGCCGCCCGCGCCGCCTCCGGATCGTAGATCGTGCCCATGCACGAGCCGATGCCCAGCTCCCACGCGGCCAGAATCATGTTCTGGCTGGCGCGCCCCAGGTCGAAAGGCGTCGTCAGCGTCGGCGGATCGCGCAGATTGTCCACCACCAGCACCACCGCAAAGGCCGCCTGCCCGACATGCGCGCACCACGGGCCGCATGCGGTCAGGGCTTGCAATGTATCGCGGGCGGTGACCACCACGAACGTCCACGGCTGCCGGTTCTTGGCCGAACCAGCAAGCCGCCCGGCGTTGACCACCTGCACGATCTCCTCGCGGCTCACCGGACGGTCGGCGAACTCGCGCACGGCGCGGTTGCTCTTGATCGCCTCACCGACCTGCATCTCCAACCTCCTCTGGTGCTGCGGGCACGGTCATTGCGGGGACTTCGCGCAGACGGGCGAGTTCCTTGTTGAAAATACGGCGCAGCGTGGCGATGGCCGTGGCGTAAGTTGGCTCCGCGCCCGCATAGCTCAGGCTTCCTTCGCCCAGGGTGCGCCCTTTGGTGCGCGGCGTGTCGCTGGCGTAGTGCAGAAAGCCGATGTCGAAGGGGGCGATATACAGGTTGACGATCTCGTTGACCGGATGCCGCTGCGCGCGCACCATCTCATAGACTGCCGAGAGATACGGCCCCGCTTCCATCTCCACAATCGAGTAGCCCTCGCGGTAGAACACATCCATATACTGGACGTTCTGCAAAAAGGTGCCGTGCACCGTGACCACTTTCTGGTTGTCCAGCACGCTGCTCAGGGTGAGATAGGGCATCACATCAGAGGCGCTGAAGCAGTTGCCGAAGAGATACGAATTCTGGCTGTGCTCGTCGTAGACCACGTTGGCGATCATCACATCACCCACCCGCGCGTTGAGCGTGGCCGCCTTGCCGATCACGTAGATGCCCTGCATCCGCACCACATACTGGCTGATCTTCGCCAGCACATGATAGGCCGCCATGCCCAGCGGATAGTCAATGTTGACGATCAGCGCGTCGCTCTGCCGCAGACAGGCCATCTCCTGCGGGCTGGCACACAGCAGACGCGGATCCATGCGTTCCGGATCGAGTTTGCACAGTTCGATCACCTGCGCCTCGATGTCGAAACCGTGCGCACTGGGCACGCGCGTGATGCCGACTTCGGCTTCGCTCTGCCGACGCCGCCGCTCAACCTCTGGCTGTGCCGCATAACGCCGCAGCGCATAGTACAGGAAGTTGTTCTTGTTGTTCAGTTCGTCGCGCACACGCACATAGTCATACTCCGCCGTCAGACCGGGATCGCCCGCCCGCTCCACGAACTCGAAGATGCGCGCCTCTTCGCGCAACGCAAATCCGCTCAGCAGGTTGGGCACGGCGTGCACATTGCTGGAAATGAAGTAGACCGGGCGGTCCGGGATGCTGATATGCGCCACATGTTGCCGCACGTTGGCCCACCAGTCGGACGTGGCCCGCTGATAGTTGATGTAGGTGCCCGCCAGCAACTGCACCGCCATGCGCTTCGGCGCGCGCGCGATCTTCTTGAGCGTGGCAACCATGTCCTTGCCCCACGCATCCTGCAGGCGACTGAGATCGTCGGCGGTCATGCTCAGCGCACGTGCCAGCTCGGACGTGCGCGCCAGCGACGAATCAGCGCTGTACGCAGCCAGACTCGCCTGTGCCGTCACCGACTGCAGCATGTCGTGCAGCTTGTTCCACTCGATCTGATAGGCGACCAGCATGGGGATCAGGTCGTCAATGTCCGAGCGGCTGGCGATGTACACCGCCAGGGTGTGCTGCCCGTCATAGGCCATGCGCCGCCGCCGCGCCGGAGCGACTACCCGCTCCCATTTGTCCACATCCTGGTATCCGTAATCGTGGAAGACGCGATCCGTCTGCCCCATCACCACCAGGTCTACGTCGGCCATACAGGGCGGCAGACGCATCGCTGCGTAGTACAGCGCGGCAGAATCGGGCACTGGCTCGCGCGCCCGCGTGTGCAGCGACGAATTCATGGCCAGGTGCGCCTCGACCAAAGCGTCCAGATGCACCGGGCGACTGGAACGCAGGAGCGAGTAGTAGGTGCGGATGTAAAGGGCAATTTCTTCGCTGCCGGTCTTGGGCACTGTGCGATCCATACGGCTTGTCCCTCGCTATCTGGCTGGCCAGGTAATGACCGGAGAGTCTCTCACCTCTTTCAAATCCTACAACGAAATCAGGCCCAGGGCGATACCTGCCAGCAGACACAATCCCAGCGTCAGCCCGATCCCCGCCACCCACCACAGCCGGTTGCGCAGGCGCGCCCCCTGACGGCGCGGTGGACGACGCAGCGGACGCGGGATCGGCGTAGGGGCATTCAGCAAGTGCGCCGGAGCGGGCAGAGCCTCCAGCAGCCGCTGTAAGGCCGGCTCGTAGTCGCTGGAGAAATCGAGGACAGTCGCGCGCGCCAGGTAGCGCGGCAGATCGCCCGCCGAGCGCAGCAGCACATAGGTGGGCTTGTGCCGCCGCCCGGCCAGCACCCCTTCGTGACGCATCCCCACACGCCGCCCGCGTGCCGGATCGAGGATCATCAACACTGCCCCTGCCCCACGGATGGCGTGCCGTGTCTCGGCGGCCCAGGCCATTGTGCCCACCGGCGTCACGGCGTCCACAAAGACGACATAGCCCGCCGCCTGGAGATCATCAACCAGGCGGTGGGCAAAGTCGCGGTCGTGCTCTGGATAGCTGATGTACAGGTACTGCATCCTGTCCTAAGAACGGGCGAATTTGGTGACGAAATAGTCCGGATTCAGCCGCTCGCCAGTAGCGAACTCCAACGCGTCGTTCCAGGGCATGGTGTTGCCCACGGCATAGACCCTCTCGCGGAAGAACTCGCCCGCCGCCGCCCGATCTACGATGCCGCCCACATGGCTGCGCAGCCAGTCTTCCCACTGCACCGACATCATGCGCCCCAGCAGGTAGTTCTGGTAATAGGCCGGTGCCAGCGCAATATGGTATTTGGTCGCCCAGTCGGGCAATTTTTCGCGCCCGTCCGGCTTGTTGAGGAACTGATAGCGCTGCACCAGTTCCCACCACAGGCCGTTCAGGTCGCGCGAGGGGTCTTCGTACATCAGCCGCTCGAAGTTCACCACCACCAGCACCCAGCGGGCGAAGATCAGTTCCTGCAGGCGTAGCCGCCGGTATCCTGCTGCTCCGGCGCGCGCCGCCTCAGCCGTGTCTACGCCCAAGATGCGCTCATGCCATTCCGCGTCGAGTGTCTCCGCACCCATCAGCATGGCCATGGCTTCGGTGGTCAGGATATGAGGGACGGTACGCAGCAGCCAGGGCAACTCGCGGGGGATGTACTTGTCGTACACTGCGTGCCCCAACTCATGCAGCAGCGTCTCCATCCAGCGCAGGTTGGGCTTGACGTTGCACAGGATGCGCACGTCGCCTTCGCGGTCTATGTGCGTGCAGAAAGCGTGCTGATCCTTCCCCTCGCGCTCGTAGAGGTCGCTGCGCCCCAGAATATCGCGCACGTCCATCCCCAGCCCGTCGTAGGTGCGCACGCTCAACCCCACCAGGTCGCGCCCGGCGAAGATTGCGTCGAAGTTGTAATCATTGCGGATGGGCGCATCCTGAAAGAATGGCTCGGCGTAATGCCAGGGCATCAAGTCTTCGGCGGGCACGCCGAAACGCTCGCTCAGTTCGGCGTCCAGTTCTGCTTTGGCCGCGCGGAAAGGTGCTTCAGTCTTGACCGCCAGGTCGTCCAGCAGCGCGTAAAGCCAGTCCGGATCGAGTTCGTCAAAGGTCAGGCTCATGCGGTGAAAGTTGTCGAATCCCATGCGCTGCGCCGCCTCGTTGCGCAGCTCCGCCAGGCGACGAATCTGATCGGCCACGCGCGGCCCGATCTGTTTGCTGGCCTCCCACGCCTGCCGCCGCTTCGCCGAGTCGTTCTCGTTGCGCAGCACATCGTTGATGTCGTTGGCCGTCAGGCGCTGCCCGTTGACCTCGGCGCGGAAGTTGGTATAGGCGTCGGTCAGCGCCTTGGATAGGTCGCTCATCTCGTCAATGGTAGCCGGGTCGCGCTGACCTGCTCCAAAGCCATAGTGCAACACGCGCAGGGTACGCGCCAGATACACATCGTCGCCACCCGCACCCTGCTCGTCCCACTGTCTGTACTGCGCGTAAGCCTGCGGATCGGCCCAGAAGCGCATCCAGGCCCGACGCGCCTCCGCCGCCGCGTTGAGCGCCTCCGACGTACCGGTCGTGGCTGCTTCCCATTCTTTCTGATTGTAGTCAATGTACAGCGCGCGAATTTGCGCGGTATGCTGTTCTACTGCCGCGCGAAGGTCGGGGGTCATGCACTCTCTTCCTTTGGTCTTCACACTACCCGGTTTGTCACGCAAGGGTAACACAAATCGCGCAGTAGAGCACCTACCAGGTATGGGGGTGCGTGCCAAAGTGGAACCGACGCCTTCACCTGCCATATAGCCCCTGATGCCAGGATTTGGTCAAAATGCACCTTGTCCGCTCAGGCCAGCAACGGTATGCGTAGTGCCATTCACCGTCCGTGAGCGATGCAGGAGAGACAGCTATGGGGATCACCTCCAAACCAGCGCGGCTGGCCCTGGAAGACGGCAGCGTGTGGCATGGCATGGCGTTTGGTGCACCCGGCACGCGCACAGGAGAGGTCGTCTTCAATACCAGTCTGACCGGATACCAGGAGATTCTGACCGACCCCAGCTATGCGGGGCAGATCGTAGTCATGACGGCCCCGCACATTGGTAACACGGGCATCAACCCAGAAGACGATGAAGCCCGTCAGGTATTCCTGAGCGGTTTTGTGGTGCGCGATCTCAGCCCGCGCGTTTCCAACTGGCGGGCCACCTGTTCCCTATCGGACTGGCTGGCCGAGCAGGGCATCCCCGGCATCGCGGGAGTGGATACGCGCGCCCTGACGCGCCGCCTGCGTTCTGTGGGCACGCTGAAAGGTGTACTGAGCACCGATGCAACCTGCACAGACGACGACCTGGTCGCCCAGGCGCGTGCCTGGCCTGGCCTCGACGGAAGGGATATGGTTCAGGAAGTCTCGTGCCAGGCACCCTACACATGGCGCGTGCCCACCGCCACCCCCTGGGAGTTTCGGCAGTGGGGCGCACCCTCCGGGCAGGGCTTGCCGCCGGGCGAATTTCACGTCGTCGCCTACGATTTCGGCATCAAACGCAACATCTTGCGCCGTCTGAGCGCGTTCGGCTGCCGTGTAACAGTAATCCCGGCCCTGACTCCCGCCGAAGATGTGCTGGCCCTGCACCCCGATGGGGTACTGCTGAGCAACGGTCCCGGCGACCCTGCAGCGCTGCCCTATGCAGTCGCGGCAACGCGGGCGCTGCTGGGGCGTGTGCCAGTATTCGGCATCTGCCTGGGCCATCAGATTCTGGGCCAAGCTTTTGGTGGCAGGACATACCGGCTCAAATTCGGACATCACGGCGGCAACCAGCCCGTCAAGCACCTTCCTAGCGGGCGTGTCGAGATCAGCACCCACAACCACAACTTCGCGGTGGACGCCAGTACGCTACCGCCGGAAGTGGAAGTGACACACGTGAATCTGAACGATGGCTGCTGCGAAGGGATGCGTCACCGCGCCCTGCTCGCGTTGAGTGTCCAGTATCACCCTGAAGCAGGCCCAGGGCCGCACGATGCCGATCCCCTGTTCGCCGAGTTTGTGCAGTTGATGGCCGCCCACGTTGGCGAGAGAATGCCAGTGAGACGAGGATGACCCATGCCCAGACGAACTGACCTGCATACGATCTTGATCGTGGGAGCCGGGCCGATCGTGATCGGACAGGCTGCCGAATTTGACTACAGCGGTACCCAGGCGGTCAAAGCGCTCAAGGACGAAGGGTATCGTGTGGTGCTGGTCAACAGCAATCCCGCCACGATTATGACCGATCCGGACCTGGCCGACGTGACTTACATCGAACCACTCACCCCCGATGTGCTGGAAATGATCATCGCCCAGGAACACCCCGATGCGCTGTTGCCTACCGTCGGCGGGCAAACGGGACTGAATTTAGCCGTCGAACTGGCCGAACGCGGCGTGCTGGATCGCTATGGTGTGAAGCTGATCGGCGCCAGTCTGCGCACTATGAAGCTCGCCGAAGATCGCCTGTTGTTCCAGCAGGCCATGCTCCAGGCCAGGCTGGACGTGCCGCGCGGTGGGTTGGCCCGTTCATTGGATGAGGCCCACGCCATTGCCGCCGAGATTGGGCATTTTCCCCTGCTGATCCGCCCCTCCTTTACCCTGGGAGGCAGTGGGGGTGGCATTGCCTTCAGCGCAGCAGAATTCGACGACAAAGTGACCTTTGGCCTGAGCGAAAGCCCGACAGGGAGTGTGCTGATCGAAGAAAGCGTGCTCGGCTGGAAAGAGTTCGAGCTGGAAGTGATGCGCGACAGGGCCGACAATTTCATGGTGGTCTGCGCCATTGAGAACCTCGACCCGATGGGTATTCACACTGGCGACTCGATCACCGTCGCCCCGGCGCTGACCCTGACCGACCGCGAATACCAGCGTCTGCGCGATATGGCTCGCGTCGTAATGACCGCCGTTGGCGTCGAAACGGGCGGCTCGAACGTCCAATTTGCTGTGAACCCGGAGGATGGCCGCGTCCTGGTGATCGAGATGAACCCGCGTGTTAGCCGTTCATCGGCCCTGGCGAGCAAAGCAACAGGCGTCCCCATCGCCAAGCTGGCGGCGCTGCTGGCCGTCGGCTACACGCTGGACGAACTGCGCAACGACATCACGCGCACCACCGTCGCCGCCTTTGAACCAAGCATTGACTACGTAGTGGTCAAGCTCCCGCGCTGGGCATTCGAAAAGTTCCCAGGGGTTGATCCAACGCTCGGCCCGCAGATGAAGTCGGTGGGCGAGGCGATGGCCATCGGGCGCACGTTCAAGGAGTCGCTGCTCAAAGGACTGCGCTCGCTGGAACTGTCGCGCCCGCCCTATCCCACGCCAGACTGCGCCGTGTGGGACGGTCGGTTGGAAAGCCTGGCGGTCCCCCGTGCCGATCGCATTTGGGCGCTGTGGGAGGCGTTGCGCGCGGGACACAGCCCCGACGAACTGTCCGCCGTCAGCCGGATTGATCCCTGGTTTCTGACCCAGATGGGCGAGATCGTGGAAATGGAGCGGCAGATCACTGCTTACGGGACGCTCGACGCGCTGCCCGCCGAGGTGTTGCGCACCGCCAAGCGGATGGGCTTCGCAGACAGTCACATTGCCGCGCTGCTGAGCGGAGGAGATCAGCCAGCGACTGAAGCCAATGTGCGGGCACGGCGACTGGCGGCAGGCATTGCCCCGACCTTTCATATGATAGACACCTGTGCCGCAGAGTTCGAATCCTATACGCCGTATTTGTACAGCAGCTACGAGTCCGAGAGCGAAGCCCCGCCCACCAATCGCGAAAAAGTGATCATCCTGGGCAGTGGCCCAAACCGCATCGGGCAGGGCATTGAGTTCGACTACTGCTGTGTCCATGCCGCGCAGGCCCTGCGTGAGGCCGGCTACGAAGTGGTGATGATCAACTGTAACCCGGAGACAGTCAGCACCGATTACGACACGTCAGACCGCCTGTATTTTGAGCCACTGACGCTCGAACATGTGCTCAACGTCGTCGAGCGCGAGCAACCGCTCAAAGGGGTTGTCGTGCAGTTCGGCGGGCAGACCCCCCTCAACCTGACCGCTGCGCTGGTGAAACAGGGCGTGCCGATCCTGGGGACTTCGCCGGAGGCCATCGCTACTGCCGAGGACCGGGGGAGCTTCGGGGTGCTGCTGGACAGTCTGGAGATCCCCAGCCCGGCGCATGGCATGGCGAGTTCGCTCGGCGAAGCACGTCGCGTGGCAAGCGAGATTGGGTACCCGGTGATTGTGCGCCCCTCCTACGTTCTGGGAGGGCGCGCCATGGCCATTGTCTACAGCGAGGACGCCCTCGACTATTACGTGGGCACCGCCCTGGCCGCTGCCCCCGGTCAGTCGCTGTTGATTGACCAGTATCTCGAGGATGCCTACGAGGTAGACGTAGACGCCGTCGCCGACGGGAAGCGCGTGGTGATCGGCGGAATCATGCAGCACATCGAGGAGGCGGGCGTGCACAGTGGTGACTCGGCATGTGTGCTGCCTCCCTATAAGATTTCGGCCTTCCACCAGGCGCACATTGTCGAGTACACCGAGCAGTTGGGGATGGCGCTGGGCGTACGCGGTCTGATGAACGTGCAATACGCAATTAAAGACGACATCGTGTATGTGCTGGAGGTGAACCCACGTGCCAGCCGCACCGTGCCCTACGTCAGCAAGGCCACGGGCGTGCCACTGGCGCGTATCGCCGCCTATATCATCGCCGGGCGGACCCTGGACGATCTGGGGCTGGTCGAAATGCCCCCGGTAGATGGGTTCTTCGTCAAAGAGGCGGTGTTTCCCTTTAGAAAATTCCTGGGCGTAGACGCGCTGCTGGGGCCAGAGATGCGTAGCACGGGCGAAGTGATGGGACATGCGTCGCGCTTCGGGCACGCCTTTGCCAAAGCGCAACTTGCCGCCGGAGACCGGCTGCCTCTGGAAGGGACAGTCCTTCTAAGCGTCAACGACTATGACAAAAGCGCTGCGCTCAAGCTGGCTCGTGACCTGCAGCGCATGGGATTCCGCCTGCTGGCGACACGTGGCACGGCAGCGTTTTGTGTGCAGGCCGGATTGAATGTCGTGCCGGTGAACAAAGTCTCCGAGGGTAGCCCCCACGTGGTTGACCTGATCCGCGAAGGCGCAATTGACCTGATCATCACCACGCCGCTGGGGCCGAGAGCGCACGATGATGGGATGAGGATTCGCACCGCCGCCGTGCGCTATGGTGTGCCACTGCTCACCACACTGAGCGCCGCGCAGGCTGCGATCAACGGCATCCAGGCACTCAAAGCCCGCGAGCTGCGCGTTCGCAGCCTGCAAAATCATCACCGGCGTTGAAAAGGATAGACTGGGGAAAAGGCAACCCCCAATCCTCCCAGGCCGACAGGTTACTCTATCCTGATGGTCGGTTTCGCCCCTCAGGTTCGGGTCTCCGGATCATCTTGGCTTTCGCCCTGATGGGGAGTAGGCTATGATACAGGAATAGAGACTCTGTTCCGGCACTCGCTGCGAGAAAACCTTATGAAACGCCTGATTGTCAACGCCGATGACTTCGGACGCTCGCCGGGCATCAACCGCGGCATCCTGGAAACGCATCTGCGCGGCATCGTCACTTCGACAACGGTCATGGTCAACTTCCCCGACGCCGCGCCCGGCCTGGAACGCGCCCTGACCGAAGCGCCACGTCTGGGCATTGGCCTGCATCTCACCCTGACGGCGGGTCGCCCCGTCTCCGCGCCGGAGCACGTGCGCTCCCTGCTGGACGAGGACGGGCGCTTTGTGCACATCAGCGCCTGGCCCGCGCAGATGGAACGCTTCGACCCCGAACACCTGCAGCGCGAGGTCGCCGCCCAGGTAGACCGCTTCGTCAGCCTGACCGGTCGCCCGCCCGATCATCTGGATTCGCACCATCACGCTGCGTACCTGCATCCGGCGTCGCTGCGCGCAATGCTGGAGATCGCCGCGGGCTATGGCATTCCCATGCGCAACGGCCTGCTCGATCTGCCAGCCGAGCAGGCCGCCGCAACCCTGGCGGGCATTCTGCCAGGCTTCGGCCCGGCGACCGCGCTGCCGCTCGTGGAGCGGCTGCAGGCGGTGTTGGCCGAAGGCCCGGCCCCCTTCTGGCCCGCCCGCTTCGAGGCCGGTTACTACGACCGCACGGCGACGCTCGGCGATCTGTTGATCATCCTCACCAATCTGCCGGAAGACAGCATCACCGAATTGATGACTCATCCCGGCTACGTAGATGAGGTGCTGGGATCGAGCGGTTACCGCGACAAACGCGAAGAGGAGATCGTGCACCTGACGCACGCGGCGACGCGCGAGTGCGTGCGCGCGGAGGGGATTCAACTGATCAGCTTCGGCGATCTGACCCGCTGAAACCAGGCCATGCTGGAAGAAGAGGCGGCCATGACCGACTACTATCTGCCGGACGACGAGCCACCCGAAGATATCTCCTATGAAGCCTTTGACGACGTGATCTACACGGACGATGAGGAGTTCACACCCATAGACCTGGACGCGCTCGATGATGCCCTGCCCGCCGAAGGCGGCCCTTTTACGCCAGAAGCTACCCTCAGCCAGGCCACCAGCGACCTGCTGGACACGCTCGACGACGCCCTACCGGTCTACCGCCGCCCCATGGTCGAACCCCCCCGCCGCGTCGTCTCGCCGGTGGGGTCGCCTGTCCAGAACATGAAGGACGACACGGAGCGCCTGCTCGACACCCTCGATGACGCCTTGCCCGCCGAATCCGGCCCCGCTGCACCGGAGGCAGCCCTCGACCAGGCCACCAGCGACCTGCTGGACACGCTCGACGACGCCCTGCCGCCCATCCGCCGCCCCGTGGCCACGCCCTCAGCGCGCGAAGCCGTGCCCGCTGCGCCGCCAGTCCCGCCGCCCCAGGCTCCTTCACCGGTGCGGCCCCCGACAGCCACCCGTCCCCCGATCCAGCCCGCCCCCGCCGTTCTCACTCAGCGAGCGCAACCTCCGGCTGTGCCCGCCGTTGAAAGCAAGTCCGCCGCCGCGCTCGCCTACCAGGTGCTGATCGGGCTGCCGCCGGAACTGGGCGCGCTGGTGCTGGAACTGCGCGCTACCGGCAATATCGAAGATATGCCGCCACCCGGCCTGTGCCTGACGCCGCGTTTCCACACCCCCGACCCCGACGCCCTGGACACAGCGCTGGAACGCTGGACGCAGCAACACCTGCCGATGGCGCTGGAGATCACGGGCGTGCAGGCCGAAGTCGTGGGCGCGCAACAATACGTCGCCGCCTGGCACGTGCAACCTCAGGAACGTCTGCGGCAGGCGCTGACTGCGCTCAAGAAGATCTTGGGTGGGCTGGTGCGCCCCTTGCCCGGCGAACCGACGGCGATCCGGCTGCGCATTACCATCGGGGAGCGCATCGCGGCCCGGCGCTATCCTTATGTCATTGCGCAAATGCAGCGCGACTTCGAACCCACTTTCTGGCACGCTCAGACGCTGGTGCTGGCCAGTTCCGCAACTCCCACTGAATGGGACATCGTGGCTACCTATCCGGGCGCTCTGCCCCGCCCCGCCCTGTGAACACCGCCCGCCGTCTGACAGATCACGAAAGGCACCGCCAATGACTATCTCTCAGACCCCCGATCAGGAAGCCCCAGCAGTCCCAGCGAATATGATCGTGCCGCCCGACGAGGAAGATCGCCGTTCCAAGTGGTTCTTCATGCGGCGCGTCCCGTTGCGGCATATTCCGCGCGAATGGACGCGCCCGCCCGACAATCAGTATGAACACGACCTGCTCGACGAGGGTTTTGTCGCGCCGTCGCTGGTGGGCGACGCCATGACCCCAGAGCTGGCTGCCGACATCCGCGAACTCGATCAACATCTGCTGCCGCATTTCTGGCGCATGAATCAGCAGGCCAAGTTCTACCAGAACCGCTTTTACCAGTATCAGTGGGCCTTCATCCTGGCGGCTCTTCTCACCACGGCTCTGGCCGCCGTCAACGTGTTACTCTACGCGCAGGGCTGGACAGGCCGCCAGGGAACCATCGTGGGCACGCTGCAATGGACGGAGGTGCTGGGCTTCCTGACCGCGGTCATCAGCGGCATCGCCGCCTCGGTTTCCTTCCTGGATGCCAATCAGACGCCGCAAAAACGCTGGTATAAGGCGCGCGTCCAGGCGGAGATGCTGCGCTCGATGTATTTTCTGTTCCTGGCGCGGCAGGCCCCCTTCAATGTACACAGTCAGCGCGAACGGGTGCAGCGTATGCGCGAAAAGGTGATCGAAATCCTGCGCGAAACTCGCCTGACTGAACGTCAGCAAGAGGAACCGGGAACCGTGCCTGAGTCATTGACCCCTGCCCCAACTCCACCGTCCACCCCGCCAATATCGCGTCACTCATTCACGCCGGACGCCGATTGAGCGCCTGCCCGCCCAAGGAGATCGCGCCATGAGCCTCACCCCCTCTACCGGTCAGTTGCAGCAGCCACCCCTGCTCAGTGAAGAAGAAGCGCGTCTGCGCACGCAGCTTTACATCCGGCAGCGCATCAACTACCAGGACAGCTTCCACCGTCGCCGGATCGCCGAATTCACCTTCAATTCCGAGAAGATGCTGTGGGTCTCTGCTGGCCTGATGGGCATCTCGACGGTCATCTCATCCTATTCGGTGGTGGCGGATAAGGCCGTCTTCGCCTTTCTCACCACCCTGCTTCCGGCCTTCGCCGCTGCCGTTTCGGCTTTTCGCTCGCTCTATCAGTGGCAGCGTCAGGCGAGTATCTACGAGGATACCTGGTTGGCGCTGCAACAGGCCCGCCTGGCCATGCCGGACGAAGACTACCTGGAACCGGGCGAATACAGCCGCTACTTCCCGCAACTGGTCTTGCAGACCGAGGAGGTCTTGCGCGGGGAAGCCAGTCAGTGGGGGCAGATGGAGCAGGTACGACCGGTCAGCCCTGCCACCCCGCCCTCTGCCCCGTCCGCACCGGACACCGGATCGTGATGCACATTGACGAATCAGCGCACGTCCCTTGCCGGGGCGAGTTTCCGAACCCACCCTCCACTTTCGATCGGTCAGATCGCAGGGGCGTATGGCGATACACCTCTGCGGGAAACCATCGCCCATATCACTCAGGCCATCGAGTGCCAGGATATTCCGGCTGACCCTGCACACCCCCGTCCCGGTTGACCGTTCATATCGGGCGCGAATGCTGGTATAATGACGGCGTTCACTGGCAAACAGGCAGGCATTTGGCCGCAAGACGAGGACAGCACTTGCGATGATTGACGTCAATCAGCTTCGGAACGGCACCAACTTCACGCTCGACGGCGAGCTGTACAAGGTGCTCAAGTATGAACACATCAAGATGGGCCGTGGCAACGCCACCATTCGCGTGCAGGTGCGCAACCTGCGCACGGGAGCCACGCGCGAAATGACCTTCACCTCCGGCGACCGTGTGCAGGACATTCGCATTGATACGCGCGTGGTGGAATACCTGTACGACGACGGCGAATTCCTCACCTTCATGGACGTCGAGACGTTCGAGCAACCGCAACTGCGCAAAGATCAGTTCGGCGATGACTTCCTCTACCTCACAGAGAACATGCAGCTCAAACTGCTCTCCTACGAAGGTGAGATTCTCGACTACGAATTGCCGCCGAACGTCGAACACCGCGTGGTGGAAGCCGAACGGGCTGTGGCCGGCAACACGGCGACCGGCGCGACCAAGCGCGTCAAGACCGAGACGGGGTTGGAAGTGATCACGCCCCTCTTCGTCGAGGAAGGCGACATCATCCGCATTGACACGCGCACCGGCGAATACGTCACGCGCGTCTGATGGGACGAGATCAGCGAAGGCCGGGGCAAATCCCCGGTCTTTTTTGTCGCCATTTGGCACTGCGGGGCCGATAGCATACACTCGTCACAGGGCGAGATCGGCGTACACGGTGACGAAAGGGCAGGCCATGCGCACTCCCGCGGGCAAGGAGTGTCCGCACTACTACGAGGACTTCAATCGGGGACGTTCGATCCAGGAATGCCGCCTGGCGGACAAGAATCCCCACTCGCTGCGCTGGCGTCCCGCCGATTGCGGGCGCTGTCCCGTGCCGGACATTTTGCGAGCCAATGCCAGCCCAGACATGGAATTGCGGCTCACCATTCGTGGGACGTGGCTCGGCTTTGTGCGGCGGATGCAGGTGGAAGCGCACTGCACCCGTCATAATGTGCCCATCGCCGATCCGTACACCGGCTGCCCGCTGGATGTCGAGGAAAACGAAGCCCTGCGGCTCTTTCGGCAGGCTCTAGAAGAAGACGATGGGGCGAAGCCATGATCAAGGCGGTGCTGCTCGACCTGGACAATACGCTGTTGGGCAACGATCCTGACCCGTTCACTCGCCGCTATCTGGCGCTGCTGGACAGTTTTGTCCAACAACGCCTGGGTACGCCCAGCATTTTGGAAGCGCTGTGGGCAGGGACGCGCGCCGTGCTGGCCGACACCGATCCACTGCGCACCAACGCCGAACGCTTCTACGATGCCTTCATGCGCCTCGTCCCCACCGACCGCGCCACCTTTGCCCGCGCCATGCAGGAATTCTACGCGGACCTGTATCCCACGCTGGAACCGCTCACGCAGCGACGCCCCGGCGCGCGACGCCTGGTTGAATGGCTGCTCGGCGCAGGTTATGCTGTGGTGATCGCCACCAACCCGCTGTTCCCCCATGTGGCGGTGCAGCATCGGCTCGCCTGGGCCGGAGTGCCAGTGGATCAGGTACCGCTGACGCTGGTGACCACGCTCGACAACATGCACTTCGCCAAGCCCCACCCGGCTTACTACGAGGAGATTCTCGCCCGCCTGGGCCTGGAGGCGAGCGAAGCGATCATGGTCGGCGACGATTGGGAACACGACATCCTGCCCGCGCGCGCTGCCGGACTGAATGCCTTCTGGGTATGTGGCGACGGGCGCGGCTGCGACACCGAAGCGGCCCGTCAGGTAGATGGCTGCGGCTCGCTGGCCGATTTCGCCGATCGCGTTAGCGAAGAACGCTGGCTGGAAACCGTCGCCCCGCGCCCGCTCGAACCGGCGCAGATCGTCCCCCGCCTGACGGCGAACGTCGCCGCGCTGGACAGCCTGGTGCGCGAGACCGCCCCGGAAGCGTGGCTCACTCATCCCGCAGCCGGAGAGTGGTCGCCTCTGGAAGTGCTGGGTCACCTGCTTGTCACCGAGCGCGAGGTGTACCGCCCGCGCCTGCACACGATTCTGAGCACCGACACTCCTGTCCTGGCCGCTCTGGCTGAAGCGCCCGCCCCAACTGTCCCCCCAGGTGCCGAGCACCCCCGCGCCCTGCTGGAACTGTTCGTCGCCGAGCGCCGCGCGACGCTGGATTTGTTGGCGACGCTCGCGCCGAAAGACTGGCAGCGCCCGGCTCACCATCATCGCCTGGGTCTCACCACGCTGTTGGGGGTCGCCGACCTCATCGCGCAACACGACCGGCAGCACCTGCGCCAGATGCGCGAGGCCATCGCCCACAGCCTGTAGCATCCCCGTGCTGGAACCACAAC
>ENA-ORXB01002052-ORXB01002052.1-sediment-metagenome-genome-assembly--contig:-NODE-2052-length-19246-cov-11.345088_pt1 | contig 19246 bp, 20 predicted proteins | sample MGYA00237863_ERZ511475 | MGnify/ENA primary metagenome ERZ511475 (study PRJEB26305, sample SAMN06343858) | sediment metagenome | isolation source: hot spring sediment | place: Canada: British Columbia... | reverse complement strand
GACTCGGCGCGCGCTTTCAGAGATGACGCTTGACTCGGCGCGCGCTTTCAGAGATGAAATTGCACGAGCAGCCCCAGCCATTTTTACGCCACCAGTACGTCACAGGAGTGTTTCACAACAGATTTCGCGGCGCGCAAGCCCGCTGCTTCAAGAAATGCAGGAAGGACGCGGGTTTCAGCGATCAGGCCGCCCCGCCGAGGGCTCGCAGCGGGCCACTTCTGTCAAACACGGGCTAGTTCGCAGCAGAACGGGAAGTCTGTACAGCCTCCTCCTCGATGGCGGCGGAGCCTGCAGATGCCCCGCCGGCGGACGGGGCATGGAGCGGCTCCGCGAACGGCTGCTCGCGCCTCCAGCGGAACACCCACCGCTCCAGGCGTTCGAACGCCGCAAAGATGGAGAAGGTCACCGCGACCACCAGCGAGATGAGGGCGATGGTGAGCGCGGCGTTGTAGGTGCTCTGGGCAAAGGAGAGCAGGTAGCCCAGCCCCCGGCTGCTGGCGACGAATTCACCCACGACGGCGCCGGTGAAGGCAAACCCTACCGCGACTTTGAGGCTGCTCAGCAACCAAGCGGTGACCGACGGGAGGTAGACCTCACGCAGGAGATGGAGGCCGCTTCCCCCGAGGGTGCGCACCCGATCCACCAGGCGCGGATCCACCTCGCGAATGCCGGAGTACACCGCGAAGAAGACGGTGACCGCCACCAGGAGGAAGCTGAGGGCGACCTTGGAGGCGAGCCCGATCCCCAGCCAGATCACCAACAGCGGGGCCAGGATCACCCTGGGCACGGCGTTGAGGAGCGTCATGGCCGGCTGGAGCAGTTCCGCCAGCGGCGGGACCAGAGCGGCGGCCAGCCCCAGAACGACACCCACGCCCACGCCGAGGACCAACCCTCCTCCGGCTTCCAGCATGGTGACGACAAGGTGCGGCCAGAGCCTGCCACTGCCCATAAGCTCCAGGAGCACCGCAGCCACTCGGATAGGAGGCGGCATCAGGAGCGAGCTCACCCAGCCCAGGCGCGCCGCCGCCTCCCACACGACCAGCAGGACAATCAGAGCGCCGGCGCGCCTCACGCCGGCACCTCCCATCCCATCCGGGCCACCTCACGCTGCAGGTCTGCCCAGATCTGCTGCAGGAGGTGACCGAAGGTGGGGTCGGCCCGGAGGCCGATGAGATCCCGGGGATAGGGGAAAGGGACCGCATAGAGGTGCGTGATGCGGGCCGCCGGTCCGGCGGACATGAGCACCACGCGCTCGGAGAGGAGGAGGGCTTCCTCGAGATCGTGCGTGACCAAGAGCACCGTGACGCCGGTCTCCCGCACGAGGGACAGGAAGTCGGCCTCGAGGAGGCTCCGCACGATGGCGTCCAGACTGGCAAAGGGCTCGTCCATGAGCAGCAGGCGCGGGCGTGTGGCCAGGACCTGGGCCAGCGCGACACGCTTCTTCATGCCCCCCGAGAGGGCATGGGGGAAATATGCGCCAAAGCCCCCGAGCCCGACACGCTCCAGCCAGGCATCGGCCTCGCGGAGCGCGTCGGCGGGGGAGACACCGCGGAAGCGCAGCCCGAGCGCCACGTTCTCGCGCGCCGTCCTCCACGGCAGGAGGGCATCTTCCTGGAACAGGATGCCCACCTCGCGCGAACAGCCCTCCACGGACCGGCCCAGCAGGCGCAGCGCGCCAGCACTGGGGCGGACCAGTCCGGCGATGGTCCGGAGCAGAGTCGTCTTGCCGCACCCCGATGGGCCGACGAGGCTGACGAACCTGCCGGCCGGTACATCCAGGGACACGCGGTGCAGGACCTGTCTGCTCCCGAACCGCACCGCAAGGTCACGGATCTCCAGCGCGTTCACAGGCTCTCCACAATGGCGTTGCTGACCAGACGGTTGACGTCCACGTCGTCTGTCAGGGCGCCCGTCCGGCGCGCGACCTCGACCACGCGGCGGACCGCGTTCAGGTCGATGCCACCATCCTCGGTATACAGCGACCGGCGGCGGCGGGCCAGGATCTGCTCCAGCAGCGACCGGTCGCCGCCGGCGATGAGTTCAGCGGGCAGGGCGTCGACGAGGAGCCGGGGCGTCCCATATCGGATGAGGCGCAGCGCGCGTCTGAGCGCCCGAGCCAGGGATCGCATCTCCTGACGGCGCTCTTCCCACTCCTCCCGCCGCACTGAGACGCCCATGTGAGCGTAGAGCCCGCCCAGGTACCGCTGGGCCTGTTGGGGATCCATCAGATTGACCAGGACCTTGCCTCCCGCCCGCTCGATGAGGGTAGCGGCGGGCTCCTGCACCATCCCGGCATCGACGTGGCCCAGCCGCAGCGCCTCGTAGAGATTCGGGCCGAGAATGGCGTAACGGACGGCGTCCCGGCTCACCCCAGCCCGTGTCAGGAGGTAGACCGAGAGCTGATGGTCCGCGTTGCCCAGCGCTGAGACGCCGATGACGCGCCCCCGCAGATCGGCAAGGCGGCGAAGCTCGCCGGCAACCCTGGGGGCCACGGCCAGCGCAAAGAACGGCAGTCGTCCGGTGGAAAAGAAGCTAACAATGTTGGCCCCGCGGCCAAAGGCTGCCACCGCGACATCGTAGGAGGTGGCCGCATAGTCCACGGCACCGCCCACGAGGGCCTGCATCGCGGCGGTCCCTCCACGGAAGTAGACCAGCTCGACCTCAAGGCCTTCGTCGGCGTAGTAGCCTTGCCGTCGTGCGAGCTCGTACGGGAGGATGCAGAGGACCTGACTGCAGAACCCCAGCTTCACCTTCCGCCGCCCCTGTGCGGACGCTGTCTGCAGGGAAGATGAGAGGGCCAGCGCGGCCAGCCCCAGGCGGCCCATCCTGATCAGGAAATCGCGCCTGCGGACGCGCAACCCTTGGGTGCCGGCGGCGTCTCTCTCGGTGCAGCAGTCAGAGCCACGAGGCTCCACGTGTTCATTGCCTCTCTCAATCTCCAGGGGATCTATAGGATGGCCATCTGGGGTCAAGACCAAGTCTCCCATGGTCGATTCCTCCTTCGGTCCCCCTGCAGTGGGCGGCACCGCCGGTGCCACCGATCACGCTGCAAGGATTCCGGACTAAAGATTTCTCAGTTTAGGGTTCAGGCGAGGAAGGGCGGAGAGCCAGCCGCGCAGTTAGCCGGACCGGCGTCCCCGCCGCGAACAGATGCAGTTCCGGGGGCGAGGAAGAAAACGCAGTACATGATACCATGCAGTCTGCATGTCCGAGAGGAATGTAGCACCGCTGACCGCTCGGGGTCAACACCCCGTGCAGCGTCAGCATAAGTAACCAGGTCCCTTCACACGCCGGCGTGAAGGGTGGGAAGCTGCGTTCCCCTAGATGCCGCAGGGCAGCGGGCGACACGGAGCCCGTTGGCCACAGCGAGCAGTTCGCTAACCTCATGCACCACCACCGCGGTGACCACCGTGACGACGCCAATGAGCGCACCGGGGATCAGGACGCTCAGGACGAGCACGGAGAAGACGATGTTCTGCACGCCGATGAGGCGCGCCACGCGGCCGAGCCGGAGGGCGTAGACGAGCGTGCGCAGGTCATCACCCATGAGGGCCACGTCGGCCGCTTCGATGGCCGCGTCGGTCCCGGCGGCACCCATCGCGACCCCCACGGTGGCGGCAGCAAGCGCCGGGGCGTCGTTGATCCCGTCACCCACCATCGCAACCGGCCCGACCTCGCGCTCCAGGCGCTCGATGTAGCGGACCTTCTCCTCGGGGCGGAGCCCCGCTTGCACATGATCGATCCCTAGCTCGCGTGCGATCCCTGAGGCGGTTCGCGGGTTGTCGCCCGTAAGCATCGCCACCCTCAGGCCTGCCGCGTGCAGCGCGCGGATGGCTTCGGGCGCCTCCGGCCGCACGCGATCGCGGAGCGCAATCACTCCCAGGAGCGTGCGGTCTTTCCCCACACCCACCACCGTCTTGCCCTGCGCCTGCAGCGTATCCACCACGGGGCTAAGGCTGTCCAGCGCAATCCCTCGACCGGCGAAGAGCTCCGGGTTCCCCACCAGCGCCACATCTCCATCGACCTTCGCCTCGAAGCCGAGGCCGACCAGCGCCCGGCAATCCAGGGCCGGACGCAGCGTGAGCTGTTCTTCCTCGGCTCGCCGGACGATGGCCTCGCCCAGCGGGTGTTCCGAGAGACGTTCCACGCTCGCGGCCACCTCGAGGACCTCTCGCTCCGCGACACCCGGCGCGGGCAGGATATCAGTGACATCGGGAGTGCCCTCAGTGAGGGTGCCGGTTTTGTCGAAGGCGACCAGGCGCACCCGCCCCAGGTTCTCCAGGTGGAGGCCTCCTTTGATCAGGATGCCATGTCGCCCGGCGACCCCGATCCCCGCTGCGATGGCGACGGGCGTGGACATGACCAGGGCGCAGGGGGCGGCGGCGACCAGGAGCACGACGGCGCGCAGAGCCCATGGGAGGAAGGGCTGCCCGAAGAGAGGCGGGAACAGCGCCAGGGCGATGGCTGCCGCCAGCACCGTCGGAGAGTACCGGCGGCCGAAGCGCTCGAAGAAGTGCTGCAGCTTCCCCTTCCGTTCGTGCGCCTCTTCCACTAGATGGATGATCTTGGCGAGGGTATTGTCGGCAGCAGAGGCGGTGGCCAGCACCGTGAGGGCACCCTGACCGTTGATAGTGCCCGCAAAGACGCGACTGCCTGTGGCCTTGTGCACGGGGATCGACTCGCCGGTGACCGAGGATTCGTCCACTACGGAGACACCTTCTTCGACCACTCCGTCGGTCGGGAGGGCCTCACCCGGGCGCACCACAAAGCGGTCGCCCGGCCGGAGGTCCGCCGCCGGCACCGTCACCTCCTGGCCGTCGCGGAGGATCCGTGCCTCTTTGGGCGCCAGGTCGAGCAGTGAGCGAATAGCCGAGCGCGTCCGGGCGTACGCATACTCCTCGAGAGCCTCCGCCGCGGCGTAGAGAACGACCAGCACCGCCGCCTCGTCCCACAACCCCAGAAGCGCAGCGCCCAGCGCCGCGGTGCCCATGAGGATCTCGATCCCTACCTGCCGTTCGAACCAGAGATCGCGCAGCCCCTCGCGGACAAAGTGGTTTGCGCCCACCACCATAGAGAGCAGATACCCTGGCGGTTCCACCCATTTCAGCCCGGCCAGATGCGAGAGAGTGAACGTGATCGCGACCAGTCCTCCGGCCCGCAGGGCATCCCGCATGACGGAAAACTGCCACCAGGCTCCCTCGTAACCGTCCTTGTGGCGGGTGTGTTCCTCCACGAACCCCTCACCCTCCGTTTGGGCGTTCGTAGCGAGCACGGATTCTCAGATGCACACTCATGCAATCGAACTACGAAAAGAAGAAATCAGAGCCCTTGCGCATGGCTCAGCCCATCTAGGATGAGCCGGCGGACATGGTCGTCGTCCAGCACGTAGTAGGCCATCTTCCCCTGGCGCCTGTACCTGACCAGTTTCAGATCCCGCAGGAGGCGCAGCTGGTGCGACACCGCCGGGCGGCTGCGGCCGACGATAGTTGCCAGATCGCACACACAGAGTTCCTCCTGGGCGAGAGCGAAGAGCAGCCGGGCCCTTGTCGGGTCGGCGAGCAGTTGGAACAGTCGGGCGACGGCCTCGAACCGGTCACTGGCCCCCATGCGGGCGCGAACCGTCCGCACCTTGTCCTCGTCCACATGGTAGGTCTCGCACGTATCCGCGGTGGGGATCGGGTTTGGGGCCGTGGTCTTGACCACGCAATTCCTCTCCTGGTACGGACGATTGCACGACCATGCACTCATATCCTATGGCCGGCGTAGGTCGCCTTGCAAGATGATCACGGGGCGAGCCGGTTGTTCACCACGCCGACGGCGGTATCCGGGGCGTCGGTGCGGAAGTGTGCCTGGAGGCTTCTCGAGATCCCGGCTACGGCAGGCATCGCAACGGCCAGGTTTGCGATGATCAACATCCGGCCGTGCCGGCGCGGAGCCCGCGCCGGTCGACACCGAGACCAGCGTAGGGGATCGGCCGGCACCAATGGTTGGGGGCAGCCTAAGAAGCCCTTGAGGTTGTCTTAACCACCAGAGTGCTCAGCGCTCATACAGAATCTTCCCGCGGGCCAGCCACCGCTCCCGGCTCCGGCCGCCATCCACCGAGCGGTAGAGATCGCCGTTGAAGGTGGCTAGGTAGAGGACGTTCGCATCCTCCGGGTCAAGCGCCATCGCTTCCACGGCGTCATCCGGCCCGAGAAAGAACCCCTGGCTGGTCCAGGTGGCGCCTCCATCAAGGCTGCGGAGGAGCCCTGGCCCAGGCGGATTGCCATAGGCGTAGATGATGTGCGGGTCTCGGGGGTGGGTGGCCACCGCGGTAATCGAGCCCTTCCGCAGAGAACTCGCGAGCGTCGCCCAGGTCTCTCCCGCGTCCTCGCTGATCAGCAGGCCGCCGGCGGTGCCTGCCAGGACGACCTCGGGGCGTTGGGAATGGGCGGCGAGGGCGAAGACCTGCCGCAGTCCTCGGTCCCCCAACGACGTCCAGCTCCGACCGCCGTCGCGGCTGCGGTAGAGCCCCTTGCGGCCAAAGACGTTCCACGCGTAGAGGACCTGCGGGTTGGCCGTGCTCACGGCCATGGCGTGGAAGTCGGCCTGCCCGGCCAGCGCCAGCGGGCGCCAGGTCCGGCCGTGGTTCCGGCTGATCTCCACGCCCAGGGGTTCGGGCCGGCGGTCGCGGGGACCAGGATGGCCGCTCGTGAGCATGGTCCCTCGCCCGGCCGGAGACATCACGAACCCCATCATGTCGTATCCCTGACGGCCGATCTTCCGCCAGACTCTGCCGGCCGTCACCCTGACGAGCCCGGTGTGCCCGCCGATCCAGAGGACCTCCCGATGCACCGGATCGACGGCCAGACCGTGGGCGTGCCCGATCTCGGTTACCGGGCGCTCGCTCCACAGGGTCGCACCGTACTGGCCCGCCAGCGCCAGGAGGATGAGACCGCCCAGAAGGGCGGCAAGAGCGCGGCCCGCAGACCTCATCTCGCCGCCGGGGCACGAAAGACCAACTCGACCTCCAGCTTCTCCACCAGTTTGATGAAATTGAGCAGCGGGTCACCGAACTGGGCGCTCCGCAGGACAGAGCGGTATGCCGTGAGACGATCCTGGATGAAGCGCAGCATGTGCCCCAGGGTGATGGTCAACACGCCCGGCGCGCGTTCTTCATCGACGTAGCCGCAGAAAGAAACTAAACGCACACGGCAGGCCGCCCCGCGAGGGGGCCGGAGGATGACTTCGCCGCGTTGCAGCAAAACCGCGGCCGCGTCGGCGATGTGCTCCTCGGGGCAGCACCCGAGACGCCGCAGCGCCGCGTGCAGCACATCGGAGGTCTTGAGTCTCCGGTTCAGTTCGGCGGCGCCCTCCTTGACCTCGCCGATCAGGACGTCGGGGAGATCCGGGACGGGGGCCAGCGCCGGATCATCCGCGAGCAGGACCTCGCACCGCGACTCGCCGGGGCGCGCGGGATGGCGCAGCACCGTCTCCGCAGCCCAGGGAAGACGGATGGCGAGGATATCCAGATCCGTAGCCGTTTCGTACTTGCCGGGCTGCCCGGGCACGGGATGCTGCACCTGGTACTCGGTGGCCGTGAAGTACCCGTTCAACCGCAGATACGTCTCCACCAGGCCCACAGCCGTGTTCACAGATTGCCCTCCTGCATACTCATCGCCAGGGCGCCCGGGGTGGGGACGCACCCGGCACCGCGGGAACCTGCGCCCCCGCCTCCAGGGGGCGCTCATGGGTCCGCTTCCAGATAGCGCGCCTGACCGCCGCCGCAACGACGAGGAGGGTGACGGCGGAGAGGGTCAGGTAGATGGCCGACCGGGAGAGGGTGAAGAGGAGGTGCGTGTTGATACCCAGGTAATGGAGGATGCCGTCGAGCATGCTTCGCTTGCCCGCCAGGTGGCCGCCGGTCGAGCCGACCAGCATCAGACTCAGGAACCCCCCTGTACCCAGCGCGAAGTAGAGGCGGCGCAGGCGCGCGTGATCCCATAGCCGCGCCCCAGAGAACGCCCGGACCACGATGAAGAGCGTCCAGAACGTCGTGGCGAAGGCCGTGATGGCAATCTTGTTCAGCATCACGGAGGATGTGAGGAGAACTTCGACGGGCCACGTGTAGAGGAGCCCGGTGACGATACTGGCGATCAGAGCCAGCAGCCCGCCGATCGCGGCCAGGAAGGCCGTCGGGTCGGCCAGCCGGACGAGGCCCCGCCACGCCCCGTTACTGGTGGTCACCCATACGCCCGCCAGGCGGATCACCAGGCTGGCGAACGCCAGCGTGAGCATTCCCGTGTGCAGTTCCGCCGTGATGACGTGCCAGGCGATGCGACCGGTCTCGGCGGGCATCAGCGGTTACACCTCGCTTAGCCTCTTCCGCGTCCGCGGCCCCGCGCCGACCAGAGGAGATACGCCGCGGTCAGTCCGGCGATGGTGACGACGCCCACCGCCACCGTAAGCAGCCAGGACACGAGGGGCCCGCGGCCGCTGTCGATGGACCGCGGCCGGGCGAAGAGTCCCGCCTCCTGCGCGCCTCCGGCGAAGAAGTCGATCTTCACCACCGTGCGCTTCTCCCCATGGTACGTGACGAAGTCGTCGGACGGCGCGTAGGCCAGCTGCACGGTGTGCGATCCGGGCGTAATCGGCCGGTCGAATCGATCCCCGGTGTCCAGGCGGCGGCGGAACTCGATCGTCGTGGACTGCGGGTCCTCCGACCCGGAGGACTCCAGCACGTCATCCCGGCCACCCAGGCTCACGTCGTTCGCGTGCGTCACCGAGCTGTTGGCGAAATAGTCCTGCAGGAACAATTCCTTCCCGCGGATATATCCCAGGATGATATCCTCCCCTTCCATGATGGGCCCGCTGGGATCCCAACCGATGGCCAGCCACCCCGTGGCGGGAACCTTCAGGCCGAAGTAGATGGAATCACCCTCAATCGTCCAGTGCACCTCCATGCCGATGCGCCGCGCCTGATAATGACTGGCGTACTCGCCTTCCGTGATCCGGCCGTCAATCGCCGGAGGAGCGGCAGCCGCCGCTCCGCCCCATCCCCCCGCAACCAGCACGAGCACGGGCAGCACGAGACACATGCGTACATGCGATCGAGGGTGGAACGTCCTGGCCATGACCGTCACCACAGACGCGGGAAGAATCGCGGCACCTGCCGCATGTACTCACGGTAGTCCGGCAGTCGCTGCACCAGGTCCAGTTCTTCCAACCGGGCCTGGACCACGGCCCAGCCGATCCCGATGGCGGAGGCGACTAGCAGCGGTGCCGTCGGACGCAGCAGCGCCAGCCCGCCGAAGATCAGGATCCCGCCGGCGTAGGTGGGGTGGCGCAGCCGCGCGTACAGTCCGCTGCGCACCAGCGTGTCCCGCACCGACGGCATGTGGGTGCGCAGGCCCAGCTGCAGGTGGCCCCAGATCACGGGGAGCCCTCCGACGGCGATGAGCAGCCACCCCAGCGCCGGGACCGCCCCGCCCGAGACGAACTGGAACGGCGCCGGGGCCCGCCAGGCCAGGATGTACCCGATGAGCCACAGCGGGATCACCAGCGCGTTCCGCAAGATCACCGTCGCCATCTGGCCGCGTCGCTCGCCCCAGCGCCGGGAGTAGGCCGCGGTGAATGCGCTGGCCCCTCCCAGGGCAAATCCGAGCAGCAGCGGAATGAGAAACGCATAGGTCTCCACGGCACGCTCCAAGGCTCACGTACTCAGAGGCACCCGCAGCCGGCAGGACCGCGCCTCGCCAATCCAGGGGCAGTCTACAGCCCGTGCCCGCCGGCTCGTGTTAACGGGGCCTTAGATGAACGTTAAAGTTTGCTTAAGGGCCGGGATGCCCGGCCGCGTCAGAGTGAGAGGACAGCACCACCTCCGGGCGGAAAGATAGCATGGCCTCGGAGCGCCCACGACCGCCGACGGCTCACGGCGATGAACCGGAGGTGCTGGCGGTGGAGCCCGTACACTTCTCATCTGCGGCAGAGAGCGGCGCGGAGGCGGTGCTGTCGTTTCCCCCGGAAGTCGTCTGGCAGGCCATCACGGACGGGGGAGACCAGGTCCACTGGTTCGCGGTGACCGGCGGCTGGCCGCCCGCCCCGGCGCCCGGAGAGCGGTACTGGATCCGGAGCACCAGTCTCGGGTACATGGCGTTCGAGTACGTGGCGGTGGACCCGCCGCGGCGCGTGGTGACGCGCGGGCTGTACACGGGCCGCCTCTTCGTCTGGGAACTCGCCGCGGTCGAGGGAGGAACCCGGCGCGACCGGTGGGGACAACGCGCCGGTCGTCACCGCCGTCCGCCCCTGGGCCGAGGCCGCCGGGGTCAGACCCTCGACGTGTCGTTCAGGCTGCTGGACTGGCGCGAGGCGGCGGACGCCACCGGCGCGGACGTCGGTCCTCCCCCCGGATTCGAGAAGGACTGACGCCGGCGCCCATCCGGAGCGCCACGCCCGCGTCCCGCCCTCGCGGGCTCAGATCCTGACCAACCGCACCTGAGTATCATAGAACACCGCGCTGGCCCCGACGGGATCCGCCAGGCACGTGTTGGGCAGCACCGGATCCGTGCGCATCGCCGCGTTGGCGTGCAGTCCTTTGGCCCGCCGCGGGTCGCCCCGGATGGTGCGCCCGTCGATCACCACATCCTGGCTGCCGTAGGCCCAGTGGCCGTGGCCCAGCGAGAAACTGACGATGCCGGGCCGGATCCCTTCGATGACCTTCAGGGTCCCGACCATGGGCTTCTTGCGCCCGTGCTGGAGGTCCCAGACCCCCTCCGGGTTCGCGGCGGAGATCACCTTCACCCGGTCCCCGTTCTTGAAGCCCAGCCGTTTCGCGTCCCGGCTGCTCATCAGGAATTCGCCCTCCGGCAGGATGTTCAGCAGCCAGTAGTTGCTGATGGTGCGGCTCTTGGTGTGGAACACCACCCGGTGGGTGAGGAGCCGCAGGTCGTAGCCCTTGTCCGCCACCGGCCGGTCCAGCAGGTCGCGGGGGGCCGGCGTGTAGTTGGCCACTCCGAGGAACGGCCTGCCGGTGATGGCACTCCGGGTGGTGGCCGTCTTCTCCTGGTACAGGTTGATCAGGGTCCCGTATTTGTTCCGCAGCTGCTCACCCTCGTAGGCCCGCTCGTAGTCTTCGAACCGGCCACCCCGGTTGAGGACGTAGACGACCTTCCGCCACCAGCGGGCGCCGACCACGCTTGCCCAGCGGTCGGGGTCGAAGACGGTGGGCGGCAGATGGCGCCGGGATTTGACGAAGAGCTCGACCTCCCGGTCGTCGGCGTCGGGGACGGCGTCGGAGCCGTCGGCCCGTTCCCCTGCGGCCACGTTTGCCACCATCCTGAGGTAGAGGTCCTCGGCCCGCAGGAAGTCCTGGCCCGGGCCGAAGCCGTCCTTGCCGAAGCCGGGGAGCCCGAGTTTCTCCGCCAGGGCTAGAAGCATCGCCTCCAGGGTGGCGGGCATCTCCTGGCCGAAGACCCGGACAGTCTCGGTCAGGGGTGCGATGACCGGCTGCCGGACTGGCTGCACCTTCCAGGGCATCGAGAACTGAGTCCCCGCGAACTCCCACCGCTCCAGATAGGTGCAGTCGGGGAAGATGTAGTCGGCGTACATGGACGTCTCCCCGATGATGATGTCGTTGGCCACGACGAGCGGGATCTTCGTCGGATCGGCCAGGATGGGGATGTTCGTGTGCCCGGCGGGGTTCGCGTAGACCGGAGTGCCCATGTAGATGAACAGAGCCTTGATCGGATAGGGATACGCATCTCCGGCGGAGGGGATGGCCTCCTGGTAGATGTCGCTCGCCAGCGGGTACCACGGCCGCTTCGCAGGATACCCGTGGAAGAGGGTGGTGTCCTCGTAGTTGACGTCGTGTCGGATGATGCTGATTCCAAACGCCGTCGTCCTGCCGGGATGGAGCCGGCCCAGCGCGAAGGGCTGGCCAGGCCGTCCGCCGCCGGCATCGTAGGTCGAGCCGGGCACCATCCCGCCCTTCCAGTCGAAACTGCCGATCAGGAGGGGGAGGGCGTACCAAGCCGTGCAGTTGTACAGACCGTTGGTGTGTTGAGAAACGCCCCGGTGGATGTCCACCGCCGCCTTCTTGCCGTGGCTGGTGAACTCCCGGGCCACCTCCACCAGGTCTTTGACCTGGAGGCCCGCCAGCCTGGCCCACTGACTCATCGTCCGGGCCCGCGCCTGATCGGCGAGGATCTGAAAGGCGCTCTTGACCTTGATTCCCGCGACCTCGGTGGTTACCAGGAGGTCACCCTCCACCGGGTTCCTGGCATCGTAGGGGTCGAATGGCACGAGCCGTCCGTCCACCGAGACCACGAAGGGGTCGAACTCGTAGGTTCCCTTCCCGTCGCTCCTGGGCCGAACCTCTCTGGCGGCGATCCCGACCTCGGACGCCCGGAGGAACTTCCCGGGCACCCCGTCCCGGTCCACCTTCACCAGCCAGGCGGCGTTGGTCCAGGTCGGCTCGCCGTCGGAGGCGGCCGCCGCCCTGTTGGCGTTGCGCAGGTAGCGCTCATCGTAGCGGCGGTTGTCGATGATCCAGCGCACCAGGGCCAGGGCGACGGCGGCCTCGGTGCCCGGGATGTTCGGCAGCCATTTCCAGGCCATGGTGCCCGCGGCCCGGTTGAGGATGGGGTCGATGACCACGTACTTGAGGCGGCCCTCCCGAACTCGGTGGGCAATCCGCTGCGCCCGGTTCGTGGGCCCCTGACTCGCCTCAAAGGGGTTCACCCCGACGAAGATGATGAACTCTGCCGACTCCTGGTCCGCCTGCCAGAAGAACTTGCGGCCACCGGTCCACTTCCCGTCCCGGTACTGCTCGCTCATGGCCTTGCCGGTGAAGTAGAGGGACCCCTGGCAGACGGTGGTGTGGCCGTGGGCGTTCACCGAGCCGAATGCGTCGGTGGTGAAGCGGCGGATCAGCTCGCCCCGCCCACCTTTGAGGCGGCCCCAGAGGAAGAAGAGCTGGTTGTTCTTCGGTCCGAGGTCAGGGTGGTCGGGGTCGATGAGCACGTTGAGATGATCCCTGTACTTGACCTTGAACTCCTCCACGGCCTGCCGCTTCTCCGCCGGCGTCTTTCGCGCCCAAATCGCCGCCACATCGGCGGCCATGGCCGCAGCCAGCTTCGGGTCGCGCAGCGCCCAGATCTCCTTGAGCCCCTCCACCCTCCGGTGCTCCTCGCCAGGGACATGCCGGAACAGGTAGCCGCCTTCGACGATCTCAGTGATGGCCTGCTCAAAGGGAATGGTCATCCACTTGTTCTCGCCCCGCTTCCCGGCCCGCTTCAGCACCTTGACGATGCGGTAGGGGTCGTAGGCCATCTGGATGCTGGCCTGCCCCTTGGGACAGAGGCGACCGTCCACCGCCGCCGTCGCAAAGGGCGAGGTGCGGTAGGGGAGGTGCGGGTCCAGGTTCCAGGGGTTGAAGGGGTTGCCGTCCAGCTTGACGACCACCCCGTCGCGAAGCTTGGCCTTGATCCCGCACTGCGTGTTGCACTGCTGGCATACCGAATAGAGGATGTTTTCGGGATTTGCCAGGTCGTAGTCGCCGGGGCGCAGTTCCCGGGCTTCCGCCCGCCGGATCAGCCCCAGTACCTCGCCGAGCTTGATCTGGCTGGCCAACAGCGCTCCGGTCCCCAGGAGGGCTCCACCCGCCAGCAGCTCACGGCGCCGGATCCGGCGCGTGTTCCGTGCAGCCCGATGCTCAGCCACAGCAGTCCTCCTTAGGTGTGCACGCTGGTGCTCAACTGCACGTCATCGCAGAGGTAGTAGACCCGGGGCTCCGTACCCCGGTTGGCCCGGATGCGCAGGACCTTGTCGGCCTTCTTCGTGAGCACCTCGTTCACCAGGCTTTGCGGGTCGTTCTTATCGCCGAAGTAGACGGCCCGGCCGATGCACGTGCTCACGCACGCCGGGACCATGCCGGCGTTCAGCCGGTGCAGGCAGAAGTGGCACTTCCGCCCGCCGCCGGCCGGGGGGTCGTCACGCCTGCCGCGCTCGCGCACCCACCGGCGACCGTAGTCGTGGCTGACGGCCTCCTCGTAGGGCTGGAACGCCGGGGTGGGCTGCGTGTAGAACTTCCCATCGTCGAAGTACAGAGCCCGGTACGGGCAGGCTTTGGCTGCCGCCTCGTAGGCGGTGCGGCCACGGAACCTGGTGTAGTCGATGGCGACGATGCCGTCCGGGCGCTTGGAGAACGACCCGGGAGCAATGGCGTTGGCGGCCGGCACGCATGGAGGCTTGTCACACTGCATGCACTGGGTCGGCATCGGGTACCGCTTCACGTTGGGATAGGTCCCAACTTCGACCTCCGGAACGCTCCGGTACGAGACTCCCGGCGGCAGGACGTTCTCGGCCGTGCAGGCGACGACGCAGGACTGACAGCCCACGCACTTCTGGCCGTCGATAACCATGATCCAGCTCCGCTGCTCCACCGGTTTCTGGAGAGATCGGCGGATGTCTGCCTGCATGCGGAGAAGATCATCCGCTCCACCGTCCACGACCGGTGGCGCGGCGGGGGACGCCGCTGGCAGCTGCCCCCGGGCGGGGCCCGGACGGCCCACCAGCAGGGTCGCTCCCGCACCCGCTGCCAGCCGAAGCACGTCCCGGCGCTTGACCGTAGCCGGCGCCGACGCGTAGCTCCCCGCGATCGATAGAGGGCGGGCGGGGGAGGCGGGACTTACTACCCTCATGGTCCACTTAAGGGCGCGTCCCGACTTGGGGCGAATGCCCGCCTTCCTCTCCACGTTCATCCGATCACGCCCCCTCCGCTCTGGCAGCGCGACTGACGCTTCACCTTCCCGCCCCAGCCCCTACCCGCCGCGGGCGTGGACTCCCAAGGTAAAGCGATTGTGGCGAATAATACAGGGCCGATAGAAGGGTGACAATCGGACTGTTAGACTAGGTCTATCGGGCCTAGAATGCACGAGACCGGAGCACCTTCTGGCTAGCGCCCCGTCGGTTCACCGCCCTAAGACCCCTCAGGCCGAGACCAGATGCCGGCTGTGGACGGACTGACCCGCGCAGTGCAGGCCTTCGCCAAGCGCCACCGCTACTTCGCCCTCGTGGCCGACCTGGACGCCGGCTGCGTGCTGTACGTGGGCGACGATCGCAAGCAGGAGACCCTGGATCGGTATTGACAGACCCTGACCCCGGAGCAGCGAGACGGGATCGAGGCCATCGCCATGGACATGTGGGAGCCGTACATCCAGTCCACCCTCGAGCACGTGCCGGAGGCCACGGACAAGATCGTGTTCGACAAGTTCCACATCGCCAAGCACCTCCACGAGGCGGTGGACGCGGTGTGGCGGCCGGATGCGCACCTGCTCCGCCGGGCTGGAGACGCCCGGCTGGTGGGCACCAAGTATCTGTGGCTGATGCGCCCAAAGGACACGCAGCCGGACCAGCGGACGACGTTCCGGACGCTGGAAGCGAGCGATCTCAAGTTGGCACGGGCGTAGGCGCTGAAGGAGCGCTTCCGTCAGTTCTGGGAGTACACGTACCTGGCATCTGCGCAGCGGTTCTTCGCCCGCTGGTTCTGGCGCGCGACCCACAGCCGGTTGAAGCCCATGGCCGAGGTGGCCTGGCTGCTCCGCCGCCACCTGCCCAACGTCCTGACCTACCTGCGCCATCGGATCACCAATGCGGGGCTGGAAGCCATGAACGCGATGATTCAGTGGGTGAAGAGGACTGCTCGGGGATTCCGGAACGCCGAGCACTTCAAGACGGCGATCTACTTCCACTGTGGGGATTGGATCTCTACCCACACGAAAGCCGGTAGAGCCGAAAAACAAGGAGACAACCCCCGACGGGGGTCGCCTCCTTTGCTGACCGGCAGGCGAGGGGATTGCTCCCCTCACCCTACCCCCACACATCCCGGAGGGACCATGTGGATCGAAGACGTCGGCTATCTCATCGCGCTCATCCCAAGCCTTCTTGCAAACGCATGCCATTCCTCCTCTGCGAGAGAGCCCGTCTTCAGGCCGATCCCCCCTCTCCGGGACCAGAACTTGGTCGATCGACTCATCGCCGGGCCCGGGCCATGGAACGTTCGTTCGTCCAGGTTGGAGCGCCCCGCATATCTACCGGTATCAGTGATCGGCTTCTGTCTCCGCACAGGGGCGAGTGCTGCCAGTACCTCCGGGTTCTGGATATCGAGCACGCCCTTAAGACGAACCGGGATCACATACAGCAACAGACGGTTGACACTTCGTCGGGACTCGCATCGAGGAACTCCAGGCACGCCGTGAACGGATCCAGCGAAGTGTACAGGACGCTGGAAAGTCCAGGCGTATTGAATCTGCCACCGTACAGCAGGCTCCCGGTAGTGTCATCTACTCAGGATCAAACTGGCGATCGACGCGAACACAACCTATACCTTTGCCGACGCGCTCACCGTGGGGCAGACCGCGGGCGAATGCGGTGTGGCCTGGTTCGAGGAGCCGATCGAGCACACCGACATCGCCGGATACGCCGAGCTCAACCGCCGCCTGACGGTCCCCATCGCCGGCTATCAGACGTACAACACGCACTACCCAGCCCTCAAACTCTTGGAAGCGAACGCATTGGAGATCCACCAGCCGTCGCTGGATTACGTCGGCGGCGTGACCGCGGCCCAGCGGGTCGGTGTCCCGGTCGAAGCCTTCGGCAAGCGCATGGTCCCGCGCACCCTGGGCCCGATCGTGAACTTCGCGGCCAGCCTGCACGTCGCGGCGGCCCAGCGCGCCTGCAGCTGATCGAGTTCCCCGTCCTCTCCCGGAACGTGGCGAACCCGGGTCAGGTCCATGCCGGGACCTATGTGGTCAACGTCGCCGAGATCAGCTTGCAGCCTGACGGGACCCTCCGTCCCCCGGAGCGGCCCGGCATTGGGGTCACCGACTGGGACGCGCCCAAGGCGGTCGAAGTCGAGCGGATGAGCGTTGACGCATAACGCGCGTCGCAGGCCCGGACGCCGGCCGCGCAAGTTCCCTTTCGGACGAGATCGTCCACCTAGCAATCACGTCACGGCCGTACCGGACGTTGAAGGAGTATCCGCGCCGACGCGGGCAACGGGGGCTGGTCAAGAACCACAAGGCTTTCCTTGACGAACTCGATAAGGGGACGCCGCGCGGTCGGGACATTCTTAATAAAACCTTAAGGTTCGCCCGAAAGGACACTGTCCCGGGAACGCGGAAGCGAACCACGGTCTGGACGAGCGCCCCGCCCGGCAGGACTTTTCTTCTGCTGGTGCTGCTATTTCCAGGAGGGACGAGATGCTCCGGATCGCGCTTCCCCTCGTTCTCACGCTCTTCGTGCTGGTGCCACCGGCGATTGCCGCTTCGCCGACCGTGCCTCCGCCTCAGACGCTTCATATCGTGCGCGCGGGGGAGACGCTGTGGACCATTGCCCAAAGCCATCGCCTGCCTCCAGACCTCCTGGCCCAGGTCAACCGCCTGCCGGATCCGAACCGTCTGCAGATCGGCGACCGGGTGGCGATCCCCGCCGCCCCGTCCGCCGCGGCGACGGCGGAAAAGCGCGCTCCCACCGCCACGCCGGACGGGGCGGTGCACCTAGTCGTACCGGGGGAGACGCTGTGGAACATTGCCCGCCGGCACGGGACCGCTGTGGAGACGCTCGTCCGGCTCAACGGTCTGTCCGACCCCGACCCCCTGCGACCGGGCCAGCGCGTCCGGCTGCCGGCCGCGGCGGCAGCATCGCTCCAGAAGCGGAGCGTACCGGGACGCCGGGCAATCGCTCCGGCGCCGGCGCTTCGCCCCCGGTGGCCGCAATGGCCGAGCCGGGGAATCATCACCTCCCGATTCGGCTTTCGCGGGCGGCACCACCACGGGATCGACATCGCCGCCCCGGTGGGGACGCCCATCTATGCCGTCCAGGCCGGCAGGGTCAAGTTCGTCGGTCGGATGGGCGGCTACGGCCTGCTGGTCATCCTCGACCACGGCGGCGGGCTCACGACCTGGTACGGTCACGCGTCGCGCATCCTTGTCGCGGTGGGCGACGAGATCCGCCAGGGTCAAGCGATTGCCGCGGTGGGCACCACCGGCAACGTCTCCGGACCGAACGTCCACTTCGAACTTCGCCGGAACGACGTCCCGCTGGATCCGCTCAAGTTCCTTCAGGTCCGCTGAGGCTCTGCGGGGAGAACGCGGCGCACCTTCTCAGCGAATGGGCAGCGCCCACTCGAAGGTGCGGGCCGGCACGCCGGCCAGGTCGGTGATGACCAGGGCAATGGATGTAACCGCCGGCCCGATGACCTTCGTGCCGTTGACCGATGCGGGGAAGATCAGCGCTCCGGACCGGTGGTGGCTGCCGTCGCTGGTCGACTCCCACCTCACGGGCGCGTACTCTCGGATCACCCCGCCGGCCACGGTGCGCAGCCGGCTGTTGCGCACCACATCAAAGGCCATCAGGTCACCCGTATGCGTGTCCAGGGCGACCAGGAACACCACCTGTTTCTCCGGGGCGAAACGCTTCGCGCCCTCCTCATCCTTCGCTGCGGCGAAATATTCCGCTGTGGCGTAGATGACCTTCACGTCCACCCCTCCGGCGCTGGCCGTCCGGGTGTACGCCGAGACTGCGGGGGCCGCTGCCACAGCGGCGGCCGCGACAAGCAGCAGGACAGCACCAGCGAGTACGCGCTGCACCACTACCCCTCCTGATCTGCGGGTACTCTGCGCCCCTGAGGGTCCAACGCGAAAGTACGCGGAGCGCCACGACCGATGGTTAAGGTAGTGTTAGCAGATGCTTAACATTACGTTAAAGGCCATCCTCACTGGCTGGCGGGAAACGAAGAAGCCCGGGCATGACGGCCCGGGCTCTTGGCGCCGGGCTGACGACCGGCCTAGTGCTTGTGTCCTCCCTCCGCGGCGTACTTCGCAGGATCCTTGTCGAATGCCGCCTTGCAGCCGCTGGAACAGAAGTAGTAGGTCTGCCCACGGTACTGCGACGTCCCCGCGGCTTTGTGCTCATCGACCTGCATACCGCACACCGGATCAACGGCCATCACGATCACCTCCGGTCAAATGCACTCCTTGCCGGCACTTGGAGCGGGGCTGCGCCGACACCCGCGCGCTCCATGATATCAGGCGGTCACCAGCACAACAAACCCCAGAACCACGGTGAAGACCCCGATCGCAAGCTTGGCCGGAATCTTCCGTGGGATATACCAATGGGCGATGCGGTTCAGTGTCCGCCGGTTGGCCACCACCACCAACAGCGCCAGCAGCGGAACGACGAACATCACGTTGTAGATCAGCAGATAGCC
>ENA-ORXB01002049-ORXB01002049.1-sediment-metagenome-genome-assembly--contig:-NODE-2049-length-19300-cov-3.338761_pt1 | contig 19300 bp, 14 predicted proteins | sample MGYA00237863_ERZ511475 | MGnify/ENA primary metagenome ERZ511475 (study PRJEB26305, sample SAMN06343858) | sediment metagenome | isolation source: hot spring sediment | place: Canada: British Columbia... | reverse complement strand
GACGCTTCAGAAGTGGTTTGACCCGGATGCCTTCCGCATCGTGAGCTGCGTCAACGCCGCTATTCCCGAGGCCTGCAAGTACGGCAATTCGGCGATGGGGATTCTCGAAGGACCCGGATTCAAGAACATCGACTTCTCGCTGTTCAAGAACTTCAACCTGCGCGAGCGGGCCAAGCTCCAGTTCCGGGCCGAGTTCTTCAACCTGTTCAACACGCCGCAGTTTGCCGTCCCGGTCCGCGGCCTCAATACCGTGGCCGGCTTCCAGCCGGTCCGAGGCGCCGACGGGACCCTGCGCTGGCCCTCCCAGGCGGGAATCACCGGGGGACCGGGCGCGATCACGAGCCTCATCTCCCCGATGCGCAACATCCAGTTCGGGCTTAAGCTGCTCTGGTAAGCGAGAGCGCACGCTTCATCGCCGCCCGCCTGTGGCATTCTCATAAGGGCGGCGATGAAGCGCAGGAGTTTTCTCCAGGCGGGCGCGGTTGCCTGGACCGCGCCCAAACCTATTCGGACCGGAATCCTCGGCATCCAGCATTCCCACTTGGCGGGTAAAGTCGAGGCAATCCGCGCCAATCCCAACTACGAGCTGGTGGCGGTCTCGGAACCCGACGCAGCCGTCCGGAACCGGCGGGGAGATCTCCCCGTGCTGCGCGGCCTGGTTTGGCTCGACCTGGAGGAGCTGCTCGGCGATCCGACGATCGACCTGATCGTCTTTGAAGGCCAAGTCCACGACGCCGTGCCCCTGGGCCGCCGGGTCATCGAGGCCGGCAAGCATCTGCATCTTGAAAAACCGCCCTGCAATCGCCTGGAGCCGTTCCGCGAACTGATCGAGGCCGCGCGCCGCCGCGGGCGGCTGGTTCAACTCGGCTACATTTGGCGCTTCCACCAGGGGGTCGACCGCGCGCTTGCGGCGGCGCGGGCCGGTTGGCTGGGCGAGGTCTTCCTGGTGCGCGCCACGATCAACTCCGACCGGGATCCAGCGCAGCGCGCCGTCGAGGCGCGCTATCCGGGAGGCACGATGTTCGAACTGGCCGGCCATGCCATCGACCGCGTTCTCGCCCTTCTCGGCCGGCCGCAGCGCGTGACGAGCTGGCTCCGGCATCATTCGCGCTTCGCCGATGCGCTGAACGACAACACCCTCGCCGTGTTCGAGTACGAGAGAGCCCTCGCGGTGGTCTCGAGCGCGGCGATGATGGGCGGGGCGCTCGAACATCGCTCCTTTGAAGTGATCGGCACCGACGGCACGTTCCTCATCCAGCCGATGGAGCCGGCCCCGACGCTTCGAGTCTTCTTCCGGTCGGCGCACGGTCCTTACCGCGCCGGCTGGCAACAGCTGCGGCTCGCGCCCCAGCCCCGCTACATCGCCGACTTTCGGGAGCTGGCGGAGGCGATCCTCGGCGGCCGGCCGCTTCGCTACTCCTACGATCATGAGCTGCTGCTCCAGGAGACGCTGCTGCGGGCCTCCGGCGAGCTGCCGTCGGCTTAAGAGACGCCCGTGGATCTTCGGCAACTGGAAATGTTCATTGCGGTGGCCGAGAACTTGAGCTTCACCGAGGCCAGCCGCAAACTGCATGTGGCCCAGTCGGCCATCAGCCGCAAGATCGCGCTGCTCGAGCGCGAACTCGGCGAAAAGCTCTTCCAGCGGGTCAGCCGCCGGGTCTACCTCACGCCCGCCGGCGAGACCCTGCTCCGCCACGCCCGGCGCGTCTTCATCGAGCTGCGCAACGCCGGGCTGGAGATCTCCGAGACGACCCAATTGAGCCGCGGACTGCTCCGCATCGGCAGCGGACTCACGGCCTGCATGTACCTGTTGCCGCCCGTGCTCGAACGCTTCCGCGAATACTATCCCAACGTCGAGCTCGAAGTCGTCACCGGGCCGACCGAGACGCTGTTGCCGCAGATCCGCGACAATCTGCTCGATCTCGGCGTCTTCACGCTGCCGGTGGACTATCCGGGCGTCCAGGTGACGCCATTGTGCCGGGAAGAGTTCGTCGTGGTGGCGAGCCCGCGCCACCCGGAGCTCGGGCATCGCAAGAGCCTCCCGGCCGTTGAGATCGCGCGCTATCCGCTGATCCTGTTCAGCCGTGCCGCGGCGACGCGCAGGCGGATCGACGCCTTTTTCCGCGAAGTCGGCATCTCGCCCCGGATCGCCATGGAGGCGGAGAACGTCGCGGTGATCAAGCCGTTGGTGGCCATCAACCTCGGCGTGACGCTGCTGCCGGTCCGCTCCGTCGAAGGCGAAGTGCGCCGGGGCGAGCTCCACGCGCTTGCGCTCGAGGACCGCAAGCTCGCGCGCGAGATCGGTCTGGTCTACCTCAAAGCCGACCATATCCCGAAGGCGCTGGCCGCGCTGATTCGCCTGTTCCGTAAACATCACGGCGGCGCCTGAGAAGCTCCGCCTACGATCTCACCGTTCGATGGAGCACATCGAATCTCTCTATTTGACTCCGCCCTCAAGCCCTTCCATGATCGGGATGTAACCGGGGTGCAAACACAATTTGACCCAAGTGAGGTGATAGCCCGATGCATCGACCCATTTCTCACATTGCAGTCTTTCTGTTGATCCTGGCGGCGGCGACGGCGCTGGCGCAGGTGGAGACCTCGACCAGCATCAGCGGGCTCGTGCGCGACTCCTCCGGCGCCCTCGTGCCCGGCGCCACCGTCACGATCAAAAACCAGGCGACCGGCGCCGAGCGAACTGCCAAGACCAACTCCGCCGGCTTTTATGTGTTTCCCTCCGTGGCGCCCGGCACCTATGACATCGCTGTGACCATGGAAGGTTTCAAGCGCGCCGAGGTCAAGAACCGCGTGGCGCAGGTCACGGCTCCGGCCCAAGTCGACGTGGTGCTCGAGGTCGGGCAGGTGACCGAAGCGGTGACGGTCTCCGCCGCGGGCGCCGAGCTGATCTCGACGACGACGGCGGAAGTCGCCGGCACGATCCGCGAGGAGCTGGTGGCGAATCTGCCGCTGATGGGGCGCAACTTTTTTGATCTGGCCGCTCTCGCCCCCGGCGTCTCCCCCCAACACTTGGGCAACCAGGTCACTTTTGCGTCCTTCTCGATGAACGCGGTGCTGGGGACGACCGCGGCCAGCCAGCTATTTCGCTCCTCCGGCGTCATCGCCTCCGGCAATCGCGATTCGGCCACCAACGTCAGCATCGACGGCGTCAACGTGCAGATCTCCGTCTACGGACAGGCGCCGCCGCAACAGCCGCCTTCCTGGATCCGCGAGGTGAAGGTGCATGTGTCGAACACGAATGCCGAGTTCGGCAACGGCGTGGCGGCCGTCAACGTGATCACCAGGGGCGGCTCCAACGAGTTTCACGGCGAGCTCTATCACTTCTTCCGCAACTCGGCGCTCGACGCCAACTATTTCTTCAACAACCTCAACGGCCGCGAGCTGCCGCCCTATCGCCAGAACCAGTTCGGCGGCGCCGTCGGCGGCCCGATCCTGGCCAACAAGCTGTTCTTCTTCGGCGGCTACGAGGGGCTGCGCGTCAGGCGAACCGCCTTCGACTTTCAGACCGTTCCCACAGCCGAGCTGCGCAACGGCGACTTCTCCAACTATCGGCCGCCCGCTGCCGGTGGCGCCCTGGGCCCGACGCCGGTGATCTACGACCCCTTGCAGTTCAACCCGGCCAACGGCCAGCGCACGCCCTTCCCCGGAAACCGCATTCCGCAGAGCCGATTCGACCCCGTCACCGCGAAATTCCTCCAGGAGTACGTCCTGCTGCCCAATACGGTCATCGACAACATCCCGCGGCTGGCGGGCACCTTCCCCGCCAAGGTCGATCACGACCAGTACACCGGGCGCATCGATTGGGAGCGCAACGCCAACTCGCGCCTCTACGGCCGCTATTCGCTCGCCGACACCCCCTCGGTGAATACCAATTTGCAGTCGCTCCAGGGCATCTCCAACGACGGCCGCTCGCAGAACGCCGTAATGCACTGGACCCAGATTCTGTCGCCGACGGCGGTCAACGACCTGTTCCTCGGCTACTCGCGGCCGCAGTGGCTGTACGGCAAGCGCATCGACGTGCCGAACGTGTCGGCCCTCATCGGGCTCAGGAACACGTCGCCCGCTCCCGGCGGCCCGAACTTCTCGGGCACCGGTTTCAATCTAAACAATTCGAACAACTTCATCCTGAACGGCACGGAGAACGTTTTCCAGATCGGCAACGATCTGTCCTATATCCGTGGCCGGCACACCATGAAGTTCGGCGCGCAGTGGTTGGGCCGCCGCTTCTACTACGACCGTTATTCAAACGACAAGGGCTTCTTCAACTTCGGCCCGAACTTCACCCGGGGCTGCCCGCGCGGCAATGCCGCCTGCGAAGCTGCCCTCGGCGCCGCAGCGCTGGGCGGGAACGCCTTTGCCGATTTTCTGCTCGGCGCACCGGAACGGACGCTGCTCGAACTCGCCACCGTCTACGTCGCCCACCGAAACTATGTCGGCGGCTATGCGCAGGACTCCTGGCGCGTCCATCCGCGCCTGACGGTCAACTACGGGCTGCGCTACGAGTACTGGTCGCCGTGGCTGGTTCCGCGCAACATCACGGTGAGCTGGGACGAGACCACGGGCGAGATCCTCTACGCGCTTCAGAATCCGCTCGATTATCTCGATCCGGCCAAAGGCTACGGGCGGAAGGCGCCGCTCAGCGGCAAGATCCCGCGCGAGGGCTACTCGCTCAGCAAGCGGAACTTTGCGCCGCGCATCGGCCTGGCGGTGACGCTGGCGCCGCGGACGGTCTTCCGCAGCTCCTACGGGATTTTTTATGACGGCAACGTCAACGCCAACCAGTTCTCGAACATTCAGACCGGAATCGCGCCGTTCTTCCTGCGGCACGAAGAGCTCATCGCCGGCAACGAGCAACTGCCGCCGATCCGCGTGAGCGGCCAGTATCCGTTCGCCGGGCCGACCACGATTCCCTTCCCTAACGCCAATCCGCCTTTCGCTTTCCGCTACGTGCGCCAGAAGCAGCGGGTGAGCATGGTGCAGCAGTGGTCGGCCAGCATCCAGCACCAGATCTCCTCCGACTGGGCAGCCGAGATCGCCTACACCGGCAGTCACCTCACCCATCAGATGCAGTTCATGGACTTCAACGCGCCGGAGCTTCCCGTGGGGCCGTTCGCCAACCTGACGCTCCAGCAGCGGCGCCGGCACCCGCAGTGGGGCACGGTGCAAAGCTGGGCGCCGCTCGGCAGCGGCAAATACAACGCGGGCTCCGTCTCGCTTCGCAACACCCGCTGGCGCGGGCTCACCACCCTCACCAGCTTCACCTGGGCCAAGAACCTGGTCACCAGCCTCGCCGGCGTCAGCGACATCGGCAACACGCACTACAAGTACTTCGACATCTGGCGCGGGCCCGCCCAGATGACGCCCCGGCTGCGCTTTGTCAACGCCTACCACTACGAGCTGCCCATCGGCGCGGGCAAGGCGCTCGCCGGCGACGTCGGAGGTTTCGCCGGCAAGCTCATCTCCGGCTGGTCGCTCTCCGGAAACCTCGACTTCACCACCGGCGTGCCCAACTGGGTGACCACCAACGACACGAGCGGCGTGGCGCTCTCGGTGGCCATGCCGAATCGCATCTGCGACCCTCGAAAGGTTCCCGGCGGGCGAAACCGCCTCCAGTGGTTCAACACCGGCTGCTTCGAAAACCCGCCGTTTGGAAGCTTCGGCAGCTCACACCTCGGCGTCTATGAGGATCCGGGCATCGCCAACTGGAACTTCGGCGTCGAGAAATCGACCCGGGTGGGCCCGGGCGAGCAGGGCCGCCTCGAGCTGCGCTTTGAGTTCTTCAACTTCCTGAACCACACGCAGTGGGGCCAGGCGACGAACGCGACGATTCAGTCGGGCAACGTGAATGCGGGCCGGATTCTCTCGACGCGTGCGCCCCGCCAGGTGCAGATTGCGTTGCAGTATTACTTCTGAGCGTTAGCGGCGCTGATGCGCCAGCTCGGCCAGCCGGTCGAGCCGGCGCATCAGCCGCACAGTCTCCGGCCAGCCAATCCCCGCCGGCTCGCCCCGGCAGGCGGCCACGAACGCCCGGTCCTGCCGCTCGATGGCCGATTCGTAAGTCTCCTCGGGGTCGAGCTCGAGCAGAGTCTCAACGCCGTTGCGCCGCAGATAGCTGAAGCCGTCGGTGCCGAGCGCCGCCAATTCGCCGTCGATGACCGTCTCAGCTCTGGGCCAGCACGAGGAATAACTCAGGAAAGCCGCGAGGGCCACCGCGCCCGACGGCCCGCCCCGCGCCAGAAAGGCGACCTGTCGGCGGGGCGGCTCCTGCGGGTGCGTCAGGGCTGCGATCGGCTCGCACTCCCCGAACCAGTCCAGAAACAGGTCCACGGCATGCGCCGTGTGATGCAACAGCGCGTCGTCCTGCCAGCTTCGCTCGCGCGGCTTGAGACACCGGGTGTAGTCGACGGCGAGGATCGCTCCCAGCCGGCCCGAGGCGATCTCTTCGCGCACGCGCTCATACGGCGCAAGATACCGGCTGGTGTGAGCGCACTGGAGCACGACGCCGCATCGAGTGGCCTCCTCACCTAAGCTCTCGGCCTCCGCCGCCGAGGTGCAGGGGGGCAGCTCGACCAGCACGGCACGCCCGCGGCCGAGCGCCGCGCGGGCCTGATCGAAGTGGCAGGCCGTCGGCGAAGCAACGATCACGGCCTCGGAGGCCTCGATGAGGTCCTCGAAGCGATCGGTGGCCCGCGGGATCTCCATGCGGCGGGCGAAGGCTTCGGCCTTCTTCAAGTTCGGACCGAACACCGACACCAGACGCGCCGAAGGATCCCTCCTCAGGCGCCGAGCATGCACCTCGGCTACGGCGCCGTAGCCCGCCAGGCCCACCGCGACCGCCATCCTAGGCCACCCCCTCCAAGACCCGCTCGGGCTCGATCCAACCGGTACGCTCCAAGATGCCGCGCAACGCCTCGGTCTGCTCGGCCGCAAGGGGCGGAAACGGCCTACGGGAGTAACCTCCTTTGAGGCCCCAGATGTCGAGCATGGCGCGGTAGATCGCCAGGTCCGTGGCCGGTCCGAGCGTCTGGTAGGTGTAGAGGTGAACCAGCGGGAGGATGCGCTTCCAGATCGCCAGCCCTTTACGACAATCTCCTTGCTCGGCGCAGACCTCGTAAAGCCGGCGGGCGGCCTTGGGAATGACGTTCAAGATGCCGCTGATCCAGCCGTGAGCGCCGGCGCACAGCGCCTCGAAGGCGGCCAGAAAGGAGCCGTAAAAGATCCGCATCTTGTCGCCGACCAGCAGGCTCAGGTCGTGCACCGGAATGACGCTCTCGTAGGTGGACTTCACCATGTGGAGCACGTCCTCCTCCACCAGTTGGGCCACCTCGCGCGGATTGAGATCGACACAGGCCGTGTTGCCCGGGTTGTTGTAGAGCATGAGCGGCAGCTCAATCCGGGCGCGCACCTCGCGGTAATGAGCGATGACGGCCGCCTTCGGCGGCCGCTGATAGTAGGGCAAAATGACAATCAGCGCCGAAGCGCCCTCGGCGGCGGCGATCTCCGAGAGCTCGATGGTGAGCCGGGTGGCGTAGTGGCCGCTGCCAAAGATGAGCGGCACCCGGCCGGCCGCCACCTGGCGCGCCAGCCGGAACAGCCGAATGCGCTCCTCGCGCTCGAGCGCGATGAACTCGCCGCTGGTGCCGGCGATGACCAGGCCGTCTACGCCCTGGCCGATCAGCCAGTCCCAATGCCTGGCCGTGGCCTCCTCGTCCAAGTGCCCCTCGGCGTCGAACATGGTGAGCGCGGCAGGGAATATGCCGCGAAACGGTTCCAAGTTGTAAGGCACGACGAAACCTCCTTGCTGACGGTTAACGACCGCCCCCGGCGCGCAGCACGCGGTGCAAGGCCGCAAACGCCAGCCACGGCAGCAGCCCGGCCAGGACGAAGACCGAGCGGCTCCGCCCCAAATCGGCCAGGCGGCCGATGTACGGACTCGCCAGGCCGTACGAGAGATTGCCCATGCCGCCGAGCAGTCCAGCCACGGCGCCGGTGTTCTCCGGATCGACATCTTGCACGAGCGTCAGGTAAATGACCAGAAAGCCCGCCACCCCGACGGCGGTCATCGCCAGCAGCGCCACGGCCAGCGCGCCCGAAGCAACATAGCCGACACCGGCCGCCGCCGTCATCAGCACGCAGGAGGCGAGCACCGCGCGGAGGCGGGCCACCGGCACGGGCAGCCCCGCGCGGGCGAGCTTCCGGGTGAGGAAGCCCACCGCGAGGTTGCCCACGTCCAGGCCCGCAAAGACGACCACTGACAGCAGATTGCCCATTGCAAAGCTGAAGTGCCGCTCCGTTTTCAGGTAAAGCGGTATCCAGTCGGCCAGCAGGTAACTTGCACTATTGACGATGACAGCCGAGACGCTCAGCAGCCAGAAGCTCGGCCGCCGGAGGATGCCGGCGAGGATGCCCAGCAGCGGCCGTCTGGGGGCCGGGGCGGCCAGTACGGCGCGGCTCGGTCCGGCCACGCGACGCCACAGAACCACCCACAGGGCGCCGAGCGCGCCCGTCACCACAAACGAGGCGCGCCAGCCGTAGCGAAGCGTCAGAAAGGTCACCAGAACAGGCGAGATCAGCGCGCCGAAGGCCGAGCCGCTATTGAAGATGCCATTGGCCAGCGCCCGATCGCGGGCGTCGAGCAGCCGCCGCGTCACCTGAAGCGCGCAGGGCCAATTGAAAGCCTCGCCAATCCCGAGGAGAAACCGCCAGGCGGCAAGTTGGAAACTCGAGCGAGAAAACGCCGTCAGAAGGCCCGCCAGCGACCATAGCCCGACCGCCGCCGGATAGATGATCCACGGTCCGGTCAGATCGACCAGCCAGCCGCCGGCGATCTGGAAGCCCGCGTAGGAGTATCGAAAGGCTGCCAGAATCCAGCCGAGCTGCTCGCGGTTGAGGTGGAACTCGCTCATGACATGCTCGGCGTTGAGCGAAAGCACCTGGCGGTCGACATAGTTGAGCACCGTCGCCAGAAACAGCACGATGGCGATGCGCCAAGCGTGCGGCAGAGTGCGCCGGGCCTCGGTGGCCGACTCTGGTGCCGCCGGTCCGCTCACAGCAGGCTCACCGCCAGCCTGGACGGGGCTCGTAGGGACGCCGTTCGAGCGCCGCTTCGTTGAGTGCGACTCCATAGCCCGGTCCGGAGGGCAGGGTCAAGCAGCCGTCTTCGAGCCGGAGATCCTCGCCGAGGAGCTCGCGCCACAGCTCCCGGTCGGCATCCGAACCCACGGTCTCCAAGATGAAAAAGTTGGGGATGCTGGCGGCAAGATGCAGATTCATCACCGTGGCCAGCGGCCCGTTCGGGTTGTGAGGCGCAAGGCCCACATAGTGCGCCTCGGCAAGCGCGGCGATCTTCTTGAGCGCGGTGAAGCCTCCGCAGTTGACCAGATCGCACTGGAGCACGTCGACGGCCTGCTTTTCGAGAAACTCCCGCACGCCGTGGATGGTGGCCCAGCGCTCGCCGGCAGCCACCGGAACCGGAGACTCTCGCCGGAGGATCGCCAGCACTTCGGCGTTCTCCGGCGGGACCGGCTCTTCGAGAAACATCAGGTTCAGGTGCTCGACCGCACGCGCCAGGCGCAGGGCCGCCTTGAGATTGAGCCGCCCGTGGCAGTCCACTGCGATGCCGATCTTGGGCCCGGCGGCCTGGCGGGCAGCCTCGAGGTAATCACGGATGCGGCCGATGACGTCCGGTTCGATGTACTCGGTCTCCTTCCAGCTGCGGCACAGCAATCCGTCGGTGCCGGAGTAGCTTGCCGGGTCGCCGTCAGAGACGCCGTAAAAGACGGGCAGGGTGGTCTTGATCGCGCGCCAGCCCTGGCGGACGCAATCGAGGACCCGGGAGGCGAACTCCTCCGGGGAGCCCCCCGCGCGGCAATGACAGTAGACGGGCACACGCCGGCGGGTGGGTCCGCCGTGGAGCTTGTAGACGGGCACCCGGCAGGCGCGCCCGAGGATATCCCAGAGAGCGCAGTCGACGGCGCTCAAGGCGGTGGCGTGCACGGTGCCGCCCACCCAGAAAGAGTCCCGGTACAGCTTCTCCCACAAATCCTCGATCTCGGTGGGGTCCCGGCCGATGAGCGAGCTCCCGAGGCGCTGGATGGCCTGCTCGATGGCGAGCGTCCAGCGCTTCATGACCGTCTCGGCAATGCCCGAGACTCCCTCGTCGGTGTCAATGCGGATGATGACGGCGTTGCGGAAACCGAGATTGACGACCCGGGTGGTGACGTTGGTGATTCGCATGGTCGGCGCTTCCCGGCGCAACAGGTCAGCATAGCGCCGTTTGGCGAGCGTGTCTAATGGCGGGGCGAGATGGAGGCGATCTCGCGGTGCGATGGTGGGCGTTTCCCGGATTTATCCATAAGCTATTGAAAATAAAGCTAAAATTTTTTTCAAAAGAACTTGACAAGGATGCGATAATATTTTATGATAAAGATGTAGACAGATTCTGGAGGCAAACAAGGAGGTAAGAAAACGCCATGACGCTCATCCGTTACAACCCCTTCCGCGAGGTGGAGGAGTTGGCTCGCTCTTGGAGCCTGCTGCCGGACCTCGTCAGCCGCGTCTTCGACGAGCCGGTCGCCGTGCGTCCCTGGACGCCCAGCGTCGATGTCGAGGAGCGCGAAAACGAGATCGTCGTCAAGGCCGATGTTCCCGGCCTCAGCGAGAAGGACCTCGACGTGCGCCTGGAGAACAACACCCTGACGATCAAGGGCGAGCGCAAGTTCGAGAAAGAGGACAAGCAGAAGGGCTACCACCGCATCGAGCGCGCCTACGGCTCCTTCGTGCGCTCCTTCGCTCTGCCGGCCGCCGTCGATGCCGACAAGGTCGAGGCGCACTACAAGGACGGCGTGCTCACCGTCACCCTGCCCAAGACGGAGGCCGCCAAGAGCCGCAAGGTGAAGATCTCCAGCTAAGGAGTTCACCGGACGCATCCGGAGGCGCTCCGGGTGCGTCCTTTCTCTTTGGAACCCCTGTGCGAGAATTGTAGAGAGGACCACGACTCATGAACACTGTGAAGACCGTTCTGCTTCTGGGACTGCTGAGCGGCCTGCTGCTGGCCGGCGGTCAAGCTCTGGGAGGGCAAGACGGCCTGGTGCTGGGCCTGATCCTCGCCGTGGCGATGAACGCCTTCAGCTACTTCTTCTCCGACAAGCTGGCGCTGAAGATCTACCACGCGCAGCCGGTCAGCCCCGCGGAGAACCCGGAGGTGTGGCGGCGCATCGGCCCGATGACCGAGAACTTGTGCCGGCGCATGGGCCTGCCCATGCCCAAGCTCTGGTTGATTCCGGATCCTTCGCCGAACGCCTTTGCCACCGGGCGCAACCCGAAGAACGGCTCCGTGGCCGTTACCGCCGGGCTGCTTCAAATCTTGAACGATTACGAGCTCGAAGGCGTCATCGCCCATGAGCTCGGCCATATCCGCAACCGGGACATCCTGGTCAGTTCGATCGCCGCCACCATCGCCACCGCCATCACCTTCGTGGCGCGCATGGCGATCTTCTTCCCCGGCGGGCGCGACGAGGAGGGCCGCAGTCCCTGGGCGGGTCTGCTGATGCTGTTTCTGGCGCCGATCGCCGCCCTGCTCATCCAGATGGCGATCTCGCGCACCCGCGAGTTCGGCGCCGACGCCGCCGCGGCCAAGTACACCGGGACGCCCCACGGCTTGATCTCGGCCCTGCGCAAGCTCGAGGCATGGTCGAAACGCGTGCCCATGGACGCCATGCCCGCGCACGAGCACATGTTCATCGTCAAGCCGTTCAGCGGCGGGGGGCTGATGAAGCTGTTCTCCACGCACCCGCCCACGGCCGAGCGGATCGCCCGGCTCGAGCAGCTTCGTTTCGCCCTCTAAGCACGGGGGCAGCAGCCGGATGGCCGCCGTCAGGGTGAATCGCCGGGCGGCCGCGAATCTGCGTACGGGCTACCCGTGGGTCTACGTCTCCGACGTGGTCGACCGCGGTGAGGCCGAGGCCGGCGACGCCGTCCAGGTCGTCGCCCCCGACGGCGGCGTGCTCGGAACCGCTCACTATAGCTCCGCTTCAGAGATCACGCTCCGCCTGCTTAGCCGCGTCTCCGAGGCCATCGACCGGGACTTTTTCCGCAGGCGGATCGGCTCGGCGATCGCCTGGCGCCACCGGGTCGTCTCCGGCTCGGAAGCCTACCGTCTGGTGCACGCCGAGGGCGACCGCCTCCCGGGCTTAATCGTCGACCGCTACGGCGACTACCTCTCAATCCAGACGCTCACCCAAGGGATGGAGCGCGCCAAAGGCGACATCGTCGCGGTCCTGGTCGAGCTGGCGGCGCCTCGCGGCATTGTCGAACGCAACGACTTCAAGCGCCGCCAAAAGGAGGAGCTTCCGCTCACCGCCGGGGTGGTGTTCGGCGAGGCGCCCGCGCGCGTCTCTTTCTCGATGAACGGGCTACGCCTCGAGGCCGACCTGCTGCGAGGCCAGAAAACCGGGGCCTTCCTCGACCAGCGGGAGAACTACCTGGCAGCGGCCCGCTGGGCCCACGGCCGGGCCTTGGACTGCTTCACATCGACCGGAGGTTTCGCGCTGCATCTGGCCTCATGCTGCAATTGGGTCGAAGGCGTGGACAGCTCCGAGGCGGCCCTGGAGATTGCCGAGCGCAACCGCGAGCGGAACGCGATCACCAACGTCAGCTTCCGCCAGGCCGACGTCTTCGACCTGCTGACCGGCTACGCAGCCACCGGGAGGCGATTCGAGACCGTCGTCCTCGACCCGCCGGCGCTGGCCAAAACGCGGGCGGCGTTGCGGCCGGCCCTTGAAGCGTACCGCCAGCTCAACTACCGGGCCATTCAGTTGCTCGAACCCGGCGGGGTGCTGGTAAGCTGCTCCTGCTCCTACCATGTCACCGAAGAGGCGCTGGTGGACGTGGTGAAGTCCGCCGCCGGCGAGCTCGGCCGGAACCTTCGCTTGCTCGAGCGCCGCGGCCAGCCGCTCGATCACCCCGTGCTGCTCAACGCGCCTGCGACCAACTATCTGAAGTGCCTTATCCTGGAGGTGGCGCCGGACTGATGTCGCCTGCCTGGCTGCTGCTTTCCTTCTGGCTGGGAACGTTCGCTGCGGCGTCGCCGCAGGCCGAGGAGCTGGTGCGCAAATCCCAGCAGGCCAAGCAGGCCATGGCGGCCGGCCGCTATGAGGAAGCGGCGACACTTTACCAGGAGCTGGTGCGCGCGCTGCCCGGCGACGCCGGAATGGTCTTCAATCTCGGTCTGGCCCGCTACTCGGCGGGGCGGCACCGCGAGGCGGCCGCCGATTTGGCGACCGCGGTCAAGCTCGATCCAAAGCTCGCACGGGGATGGTTGCTGCTGGGCATGAGCCGCTTGAAACTCGAGGATCCGGCGGCGGCCGTCGGACCGCTCGAGCGCGCTGTGGCGCTGGAGCCCGCCAATCCCATCGCCCGGCTGGAGCTCGGTGATGCGCTGCTGAAGCTTGGCCGCCATGGGGAGGCCGCCGGTCACCTGGAGCGCCTCACCGAGCTCACGCCGGCCGACCCGCGGGCCTGGTACGGACTCGGCTCCGCCTACCTGGCGCTCGCCCGGGCCGCCTTCGAACAACTGGAGGCCACAGCGCCTGGTTCCGCCTACTGGTACGCGCTCGTGGCGCGCTCGCGGGCCGAGCAACAGCAGTATCGCTCGGCGTTCTACTTCTACCGGCAGGCCCTCGCTCTTCGGCCCGATTTCCGGGGCCTCCACGCAGCGCTGGCCGAAATCTACCGGAGGACGGGCCGCGAGGACTGGGCAGCGGTGGAGCTTGAGCGCGAGAGGGCGCTCGGGCCGCCCGACTGCTCTTCGGCCTTGTTCGAGTGCCGGTTCGCCCGGGACGACTTCCGCGGGGTGCTCAACCTGGCGAGCCGGCGCCAGGATCCGGAGGCGCTCTATTGGCGTTCGCGCGCCGCCTCCACGCTGGCCCTGAAGGCCCTCGGGCGCCTGGAGCAGCTCGGCCCCTCGCCTTACCGGCACCGGGTCGCGGCGGAGGCTTTGCGGCTCGAGGAGCGCCACGCCGAGGCGGTGCGGGAGTGGCGGGCCGCCTTGAAGCTCGCGCCGGGTGACGCGGCGCTTCAGCTCGAGCTCGCTCGCTCGCTGATGGCCAATCAGGAGCACAAGGCGGCACTCGAAGTTCTCGACGAGCTCGTCCAGAGCAGACCGGCCTGGGCGGAGGTCCACCGCCTGCGCGGGGTGGCGCTGCTCAGCCTCCAGCAAGCCGCCGAAGCCGTGGCGCCGCTCGAGAAAGCCGTGCGCCTCGATCCCGGTTCCACGGCGGCGCGCGCGGCCCTCGGTCGCGCTTACCTTCAGACCGACCGGCCCGCGGAGGCCATCCCCCACCTGGAAGCCGCCGCTGCGGCCGACGACGACGGCAATCTCCACTACCTGCTCGCCCAGGCCTGGTTGCGGACCGGTGAGCGCGAACAAGCTCAGGCCGCATTCCGGCGCCGGCAGCAGATTCTCGAAGCGGCCAAGCAGCGGGCGCTCGAACGCGAAGAGAAACACCGGATTACGCCGCCGGCGCCGTGACAGACCGACGGTCAGCCGCCGGCCACCGCTGCGACGATCAACAACGGTTCAGCGCCGGAACTTACCGCCTCGGGCAACAGCGCCTCAAGCGGCTGATGCGACAGATCTTCCTGGCAGGCGAAAAAGCGCAGGAAAGGCCGGCGCCGCCCGGTGAAGGGATCCCGCACTGTGCCGCGCAGATGCGGGTAGCGCGCCTCGAGTGCGTCGATGAGCGCCGCCAGTGTCGCCGGTCCCCCCAGCTCGAGCCGGACCTCGCCGTCCACCCGGGCCAGCGTGCGCAGATGATACGGCAGAACGACGCGGATCACGGCAAGGTTTGAACCTCGACCGAGAGCACGGGCGGCAGGTCCCGGACGATCGCCTCCCAATGGTCGCCGCCATCGCGGGAGGCGTAGACCTGCCCGCCGGTGGTGCCGAAGTAGATGCCGCAGGGCTCCAGCGAATCGACCGCCATGGCCTCGCGCAGCACGTTCACGTAGCAGTTGCTCTGGGGCAGCCCGCTCGAGAGAGGTTCCCATTCGTGACCTCCGGTCCGGCTGCGCCAGACGCGAAGGGCGCCGTCGGGCGGGTAGTGTTCCGAGTCGCTCTTGATCGGGACCACGTAGATGGTCTCCGGCTCGTGGGCGTGCACCTCGATGACGAAGCCGAAATCCACCGGCAGATTCCCGCTGACCTCATACCAGGATTCGCCGGCGTCGTCGCTGCGCATGACATCCCAGTGCTTTTGCATGTAAAGCGTCTGAGGACGTGCGGGGTGCGCCGCCAGGCGATGCACGCAGTGGCCGATCTCGGCCTCGGGCGCCGGAAGGAAGTCGGAGCGAAGTCCGCGATTGATGGGGCGCCAGGTGCTTCCACCGTCATCGCTGCGGAAGGCGCCGGCGGCGGAGATGGCAACCGAGATGCGGTCCTGACGGGGATCGAGCAGGACGGTGTGCAGGCACAGGCCACCGGCGCCCGGTTGCCACCGCGCGCTCGAGCCCTGCCGGCGCAAACCGCCGAGTTCCTGCCAGGTGAGGCCGCCGTCGGTCGACCGAAACAGGGCCGCGTCCTCCACCCCGGCGTAGATCGTATCCGGATCCGACGGCGCCGGCTCCAGGTGCCAGACCCGCTTGAACTCGAACGGGTGCGGCGTCCCGTCATACCACTGGTGGGTGGCGGTTTCACCGTCATAGGCGAACTCATTGCCCACGGCGCCCCAGCTCCGGCCGCCATCGTCGGACCGCTGAATGAGCTGGCCGACCCAGCCGCTCGACTGCGAAGCGTAGATGCGGTTGGGCTCGGCCGGCGAGCCCTTCAGGTGGTAGATCTCCCAGCCGCCGAAATGCGGCCCGCTGATATCCCAGTCTCGCCGGCTGCCATCCGCCGTCAGAATGAACGCGCCCTTGCGCGTGCCCGCCAGCACCCGTACTCTGCTCACTTGCCCCTCCTCGCCCGGCCGCGATCGGCCTCGGGCCACGACCCAATCGCTGTAGAAGAAAGCCTCCTCACAGTGTAGCGGGGCGCCCGGCGGCTCAGAACTCCTCCTAGGGCTCGCGCACGCGCGCCTCCCGGTTGACCGGCACGTTAGTCAGCCTCTGCCGCGCGCCGCTCGGCCACAGAACCTCGACCTCGACGGCGCTGGCGAGCCGACCGAGGCCGAAATGCACACCCTGGTGGACGCTAGAGGCATAACCGTAGGAAGTCGTCATCTGGTTGTGTTGCTCGCCGATGCGCAGGCGTGCGCCGATTCCGTCGCGGTTGCTCCGCCTGCCCTCCAGGCGCAGCCGTAGCCAAGAGTGTTCCGTCTCAGAGACGTTGTGCCAGAGCTCGGCCGGCCCGTTGAGCGCCGTGACGACGATGTCCAAACGCCCGTCGTCGTCAAAATCGGCCACGGCGGCGCCGCGATGCGCCCGGGGCGGGGCGGCATGGAAGCCGGCCGCCTCGGAGACGTCTTCCAGGCGCCCCCCGCCGGTGTTACGGAACAGCGCGTTCGGCAGCAGATAGCGGTAGGCCTGAAACATTTCGACTCGGTCGTTGACGTGGGAGCAAGAGACGAACAGATCTTTGAGGCCGTCGTTGTCGAAGTCGGCGAACGCCGGGCTCCAGCCGCTGCGGCCGACGCTCTGCTTACCCAGGCCGCTCGTGTAGGTGACGTCGCGAAAGGCGCCTTTGCCGAGGTTCCTAAATAGCGGGAAGGTCTGCCCGGCGAGCGCCACGACGGAGATGTCAGGCCGGCCGTCGTTGTCGTAATCACGGAAGTCGGCGCCCATGTTCGAGATCGTCTCGCCGTCGTCGCGCAATGCCACACCGGCCAACAGGCCGACCTCTTCGAATGCGCCGCCGGTGTTTCGAAACAGGAAGTTGGGCAGGTAGTCGTTCGTCACAAAAACGTCGATCCAGCCGTCGTCGTCGTAATCGGCGATCGCAACGCCCATGCCTTTGCCGAGGTGAGCGGCAAGGCCTGCGCGTTCGGAGACGTCCTCGAAGGTCCCGTCGCCACGGTTGCGGTAGAGAGCGTTGGGGAGCTCCCGGTAATAGCGGGGATGGCAGTAGACTCGCAAGTTGCGTGCCGGATCGCCACAGAAACGTTCCTCGGCCGCCGACCAATGGACGTAGTTCACCACGAACAGATCGAGCCGGCCGTCATTGTCGTAGTCCAGCCAGGCGGCGGCCACAGCCCAGCGGCCGCCGGCGATGCCGGCCTGGGCCGTGACGTCTTCAAAGCGACCTCTGCCTGTGTTGCGGTAGAGGATGTTGCGGTTGACGCCGGCCACGAACAGGTCGATGTCGCCGTCGTTGTCGTAGTCGGCGGCGGCCGCACCGACCGAATAGCCCTCTCCGGCCAGGCCCGCTTCCTCGGTCACGTCGCGGAACTTCAACCCGCCCAGATTGCGGTAGAGCCGGTTGAAGTAGCGGGGCGAGTCTTTCTTGAGTGAGGCGGTCGGCGCTCCGTTGGTGAAGAAGACGTCGGTGAGTCCGTCGCCATCGTAGTCGAAGGCGGCCACCCCGCCCGGCATGGTCTCGATATAGCGCTTCTGCTCGGAGGCGTCGTTATCGAGGATGAAGCGCAAGCCGGCGCGCTCGGCGATTTCGACGAATCGCATTTCGGCCGCGCTCGGAATCGCGCCCAACAACGCCAGAGCAAGACCCACCCTCATGCTTCTCCTTGATTGTAGACGCAGTCGTTGGGGCGCCGCGGGGAAACGGCCGTCGGATGAGAAGCGGGCACTTGCGCCGGACGGCGCGCCTGCTTACACTCACAAGAGAGCTTTGCGGAGATGCGGGTTCGGAAGGCCGATTGGACGGTCCTCGTCGTCGCTGTTGCGGCCGTCCCACCTCCTGCGGCCGGCTTCGGCCGGTTGAGGCGCACTCGCCCCAACGAGCCCGCAACGGGCGGCCCCCCGGGCGGAGCCCCGGTTCCGACATGAGTCAGCAAGCACCCTCGTTTCGATGGACGACCGAACAGGCCATTGCAGGAGCCCGGTTCTTCCTCCGCGTGCCGTTCTTCCTGAGACGACCGGTCTCGCTGTCTGAGGCCCACGCCATTTTGCGCGAGGGGCTGGCGCGACGCGCCGACCGGTTGCTGGACCGCATCCGGCTTGACATCTTCGGGCGGCCGGGAAGCGTCTATTACCGGCTGTTCCGCCACGCGGGTCTCGAAGCCGGGGACGCCGAGAGCCTGCTGCGGCGTGACGGTCTGGAAGCTGCCCTGCGGACGCTCTTCCGGGCCGGCATCTACCTGAGCGTGGATGAATTCAAGGGCCGGCTTCCCATACGCCGGGGATCGCTGCACTTGGAGGTGAAGCCGGAGGATCTGCGTTCGCCCCGCGCGGCCTACCACCTGCCGGCTTCGAGCGGCGGCAGCCGCGGCGGGGGAACGCCAGTGCTGATCGACCTGGCATTCGTGCGAGCCTGCGCGGCCAACTGGCTGCTCTGCGCGGAGGTTTGGGACGGTCTCGGCTGGCAGGTGATCGACTGGGAGACGCCTGGCGCCGGGGCGCGGTTCCGCCTGTTGAAATTCGCCTGCGCCGGCCGCGTGCCCGCCGCATGGTTCTCTCCCGTCAACCCCGACGATCCCTTGGTGCCGCCGATCGTACGCTGGAGCACGGATTTGCTGCGTGTAACCGCGTCACTGAGCGGGCGGCCCGTGCCCGCCCCCCACTTTTCGCCGGTTTCGGATCCGGTCCCCGTAGCCCGCACCCTTGCCGCCCAGCTTCGGCGTGGCGCCATCCCGATGCTATTCGGATTTTCGGGCCCTGCGGTTCGCTTATGTCTCGCCGCCGGAGAACGCGGAATCGACATCGCGGGGGCACGCTTCCTGCTTACGGGCGAACCGATCACCGCCGCTCGCCCGGCAACCATCGAGCGGCAGGGCGCCGCCGTGATCCCGCGCTACGGCACGGTCGAGTGCGGCGCCATCGGCTACGGCTGCCCGAACGGGGACGCCCCGGACGAGGTCCATCTGCTCGGGAACATGCATGGAATGATCACCGCCGGCGACAACGAGGCCGGCCTTCCACCCCAGGCGCTGCTGATCACCAGCCTCCACCCGCAATCGCCCTTCCTGATGCTCAACGTCTCCATGGGAGATCAGGCACGGTTGCGGCGCCGCGACTGCGGTTGCCCGTGGTCGCGACTCGGGCTGGACACCACGCTGGCCGACATCCGCAGTTTCGAGAAGCTCACGGGCGCGGGGGTCACTTTCCTCGGCACCGAAGTCGTGCGCATTCTCGAGGAAGCGCTTCCGGGGCGCTTCGGCGGCGCGCCGACCGA
>ENA-ORXB01002048-ORXB01002048.1-sediment-metagenome-genome-assembly--contig:-NODE-2048-length-19315-cov-3.988928_pt1 | contig 19315 bp, 15 predicted proteins | sample MGYA00237863_ERZ511475 | MGnify/ENA primary metagenome ERZ511475 (study PRJEB26305, sample SAMN06343858) | sediment metagenome | isolation source: hot spring sediment | place: Canada: British Columbia... | reverse complement strand
AAAAGCTACCCCCAATACCGCAATAAGAGAGCCAATCTGCTTAAAGAGTATTAGAGGGTAGCAGGATTATTTTAGCATATGGTTACGTAAAGTGGTATAGAAGATCATACCTGGAGGATAATATGAGAAAAATAGCTTTAGTTTTACTCGTTTTGATAGTCATGCTATCTATGGCCCCTGAGGCTTTTGCTTGGAGTAAGTCAAGTGCAGTTAGCTATGCTGATACATACGTGCTTAGCCCAAACCCAAACTGGCCAAATTTTTACAACGACGGTGGAGATTGCACAAACTTCGTATCTCAATGTCTAGAGTATGGCGGCATTGCGATGGACACAGTTTATACAGACCGAAGTAAATGGTATATGGTAAAGAACATGTTTGGTGCTTGGATATGGGGATATCCTTGGACCGTTGCGCATGATTTTTATGAGTATTTTCGAACAAGTTCGCGCACTGCCTCATATCGCTACTTTATAGGCTCATATGATTGGCAGTCTGCTACAAGCAGGCCGATTCCACCGGATAACAACACGAGTCTTAATAATGGCGACATAGTTAGCTTTAATTTTGATGGCGATGGAGACCGTGACCATAACACAATTGTGGTAGCACAAAATTCAACCGATTGGGAAAATAGCTCCTACTCAGGTGACCTTGTTGATTACCATACTCCTAACAAAAAACATATTATTTGGCATCTAGAGTATAGGATAAAACAGAATGGTTGGCTTTCAACCGCAACGGTTTGGGCATGGGGCCTTTCATCGAGTTTGAACTAGGGGGAATAATAATGAATAAGCTAAGTGGAGGCAAAAAGTATCGTCTTTTTGTTTTGATAGCTCTCATGCTTCTTGGGACTTTTCTTATAGGCTTTCTGCTGATGGGAACAACCTCTGACCGTGAGACGGATATGAAAGAAATCCAGGAAATAGAAAGAGTGGTAGGAGAGTATTATGATCTTTTGTTTACAGGGGATGTATGGCCAGATGAATACCGACATCTAAAAAAAGTTCCAGACGATGTTAAAAAGAAGATTTATGAAGATGGTAGGGCAAGGGCGCTTAAACTTACAGCCGGAGAGCATTGTAAAATGATTGCCAACATAGGAGGACTAATTACAACATATGAGGAGTTGAAACAGCAAAAGATTGGTGGTGGATCTAAAGTACTCTTACTTGAGGATATAGAGTTCATGCGTCCTGAGGGAGTAGATGTTTCAGATAAAGTTAGATTGAATGCTGTTATTTGGTCATGGATACAGGAAGCTCATTTTAATGAAGCCAAGGGAAGTTTTATTTCTACAGCAAAAACAGACAGCGTATTTATAGATGAGTTGGTTCTTCAAAAGATTGGTGATAGTTGGAAAATTATTAAGCGAACTTCGCCTACTCCACTTATTAATCTTAAAGAAGAACTCGGAGCTATTGATGGTAAAGGAAAGTTTGGTCCGCCAACACTGGAGGAGGCAAAACAAATGTATAATGCTTGGAGGCAACAACAAAAACCATTATAGCAACTGATAGACCGTAGATATTTGACTAGAACTGCATTAATCATATAAAGTTCTAGTTTCCAGAAGGGATCTATTGTAGCAAACATATAGTAATTATGTCCTTCAGTGCTTCTCAATGATAGAAGGGGCGGACGCAGGGTCTGCCCCTTTATTTGAGATTGCCACGATATCTTCGGCCTCTCGCAATGACAGTTTTTCTAATATTGGTGTCAGGCACCGAGCGCTTTATTTACCAGCAAATATAGATGTGATTGGTAACAAAAGCGTGCAATTGTGAAACCTACAATATAACTTGCAATATAGATAGATTTTCACAATTGCACACTTTTATTTTCAAGCTTTATTAAATTGGCTGGTAGAGAAGCTGGGTGGTGCCTGGCACCGGTGACAAAAGAATCTATAAGCGTAGAGCATTATTCTACAAACGAGCTTAAAGGCGGCAATGATGCGGACAGGTAGGTTTTTGCTTCTTCCACTGTGGTTGGTCATTGCATTTGGAGCAACATGTGTATTTGTGGGGCTGTTTACTTTTCGAGGGGTGATACTTGGCATCTTTCTGCCAATGCCAGATATAGATACACTCTCAGCCCGTCACCTTGTAAAAACGTATTATCAAAGATTAGCTATTGGCGATACGGCCGGTGCAAACCAGTGCCTTTCGGATGATTACCGACGAGCCCTAAATGACACTTTAAACGCGCCCAACACAATACACAGTGACCCCTTGTGGATAAGCGATGTAAATATTAGCAAAGGCGCTCATATACGGATGCAGGGCATAAACAGCACCAACCATGACGAGCTGCAGTTTGTTGTACAGTACAATGCCTGGCATATAGGAAGTATGAGTTACTTAAGTGGACGAGAGCTCGGTTTTGTTTATGTTGCCAAAGAGACAAAGAAATCGCCTTGGAGGATTATAAGTATTGGTTGTGGGCCATAATAATGCAAACTATCTTTTTAAAACTAGATCAGCTGTACCCTTCCGGCAGGGAAGAGGGCTTTAAACCTAAGCTACAAACCACAAGAAACTACATCATCCGCACGGGGGCACCCCCGCTTTACAAGAGAGGCCTTGCCCGATGAGGCAGACGCCTTGCTATCTTCAAGAATACGGTTGAGTATGTAAAGAGGGAGTTTTAAAAGGCTTGAAGCACTGTGATTCTTAAGAGTTTTGGTAGCGTATATTATTAGGTGCAAGCCTAGTATTAATAAATCACCGCAAGCATATATTTACAACGAAGTAAATATCTACAAACTTCACTAAACAATTTTATCCTATTATCTATTGACACTATACTTTTATTTTGCTAGTCTACCAACCAACAGCTTACAAACCGAATAATTCATGTATGTACTATCAATAGCCTGCAAATATTTTTAAGTTTAAACCTGTTAAAGGAAAGCAAAAGAAGTGTTTCTAGGTAAGTTCAATTGGTTTGCAAATTTTAAAGATTGAGCCTAAAAGCAAGGGGGTGGCAAAAGAGAGCCTTTATTTTAAGCATTACTAAGCTTCTACCTATAAAAGCTTCTACTTACAAAAAATAGAAGCCACCCCTGGAAACTTAGGGTAAAAACCCTAAAGTCCGTTCAAAGAGGTGGCAAGGCAATATCGTCCACAAGTAGAATTATTGGCGAATTATGGAGGTCTTTTAAAATTGTCATGTTCTGGCTAGTTTGCTGCCAGTAGTCTCGCTAAACTCTATTTCACTGACAAGATCACGGCATTTAGGTGCAAGATCATCTGCCTGTCCTTGACCTTCCTCATAGTGGCCAGTTCTGAGTTTGTACTTCATGATGTTTTTGGATTGCAGGCATTCGCCTGGAAAAGAAACGAGATATGTCCACTAAACGTTGGCAGCAACTCAGTTTTTCTGGCTCGAGGGCAAGTTTTCGAATTTGGCACTACTATGAAAGGATTGATGAGTATATGAAAAGGAGATTTGTTGTAGTGTTATTCATAGCGCTCATACTTGTTGTATTAACAGCTGCTGCATATGCTCTTGTGTATGATAAGAGCTATTATGATAGAATAGCGTGGACGTGGGAGTATTATGCTCCAGCATCAACCTCTTATAATTGTTTGGGCTATGCTACAGGGTCGTATTATTGGGAATGGCCATGGTCTGGTTATCCGACTCGCGATGCTGTGAATTTCTACTTAGGATCTCGTTATGGTTATCAAGTCTGCTACCCTCCATATCAGCCGAGGATTATCGCATATGGTACTTATAATAACGCTGTTGAGCATTTTTCTAGGTGCCTAAATAGTACTACAACTCGAGCAAAATGGGGACAACTCGAGGTCATGACTAGTTACTCTTGGGATCCGTATTACCCAGAACCCTATGGTTCCACAATAGAGAGGTATCGTTAGTTTATGGTAGTTTATATGTAATCATAAGGGAGCGTGAGCAAAGTTGAGGATAAAAATCATAGGTTTGTCGCTGTTACTATTAGTGTTATCGCTTTTAGTGCTTATAAATAATGCCTTTGCTATTCCGGGCCAGATCAATAGAAACATAAATGCGATCATGCATGATGTTGACCGAATGGCAACTGAAGATCCAAGTAAAGCGATGAGTTCTAACCCTTACACTTACATTGAGGGTAATGCAAACTATCGAAACATTGTAAATCTAGGATCGTCTGCTCTACCAGTATTAGTAGATATGATAAAAAATAGTAAGGAGAATGGTCTAAGGGAATATATACTTGCTATTGCTGTAGAAGAGATTGCCAAGGTAGATCTAAAAGGTGATAATTTTGGATGGTCAAATGCAAAAGAGTTTGTTCGAGCATGGAATAAGCACTTAAAATCAGTTCCAGATAGCGTTAATAATATTACTTCTTCAGAGCAAAGCAATGAAGCCAAAGTAGAAGCATTAGTTAAACTAGGCACCCCAGCAATTCCTTTTATCTTAGACCGAATTGAACAAGGGAGAATCGAACTTGCACCTGCTCTAGGTACTCTGCTTAAGGGAAACAACAAAGTAGATTTTAATGCAGATTTGGTAGAGAATTATACCGAATGGGCGAGGATGAACAGAACAAAGTTTGACGATCTTAGAAATATAGTTATGACTGTTAATAATTAAATTTACGTTTGCTATGGGCGGTGTTGAAAAACCAACCTAATAACCATAAGGGGGTTTCTCTGGGTAAAGGGAGTGCTAAATTGGCACCCCCCTTTTTATGCCGTTCCATTATGCTGAGTCAGCCGTAAATGAGTTGACAAATACGGCTATAGATCCGGTGGCTAAAATACCCGAGCTTAAGGTGTGTGCGGTCCGTATTGAGAAGGTCTAACGGTTCAAATTTATTCTGAGACAACCTCGGTATCAACATGCCTTCTGGTTAATATTAAGAGTATTATGCCTGAAGCAACGATTAAGAAGCCCCCAAAAATCGTAGTTAGCTGCGGGACTTCACCTAGAATAACAGCAGCAAAGATAATAGCACTTGCCGGATCAAGGTAAGTAAAAATTGCTGCTTGCTGAGCCTTAACTCTTCTCAATCCACTTAAGTACAAGGCTGCTGCAAGAGCCGTATGAACTGCCCCCATGATGAACAGGATAAAGAGCACCGATGCACTAATGCTTGCTCCGAAAAAGAAAAGCGCTGGGCTCAAAACTATTGCGCAAGTGAGTTCCTCAAAGAAGACCATCGCCAAAACGCTGATTCTTTCAGTAAGCGGTTTAGCAATAATCACAAGTATGGCGTAAGTTACTGCTGAGATGGCAGCCCAACCTATTCCTGCGATGTCCCTCATGCTAAGTCCAGCGACCGATGGTGATGCAATCAGAAAGATACCTGCAACTGCTATAATGAGGGTTATAATGGAGACCCTCTCAAGACGTTCCTTCAAGACCAAGGGGGCCAGCACCGCAATAAAGACTGGTGCAGTATAGGTGACAAGAACTGCGTTTGCTATTGAGGTGGACCTGATGCTAAAGAAGAAAGAAGCCCAGTTTAGGGCCAGCAATGCTCCCATGAGAATTAGAAGATAAGCATTTCGTCCTACAGCAAGTTTTTCAATCTCACGACGGCTTGCCATATATACAAGAGTAGATACAGCTGCAAAGAAGACCCGATAAAAGACCATGACAAGCACTGGAAGGTCAATCAATCGCACAAATATAGCAAGAGTTCCCCAGATGATTGCCGCAGCTGCTATTCTTAGATATCCTCCCATTGCTCTCCTTTAAATTAGTTACTCTGAAGGTCTTGGCTCCGGAAAAATGTTTATTTTACGCTTAAAAATTTCTAAATACCCGTATGCCTTTGCCGAGATATTAAGTACAAAATCTCCAAAAGGAACGATTCGATCAATGCTCGTTGTGTTTTTTCTAGCATTAGCAATGATTATTGCATATATTGAAGGTGGAAAAATCAGCGCCTTATCTAAAATAACACTTAATTTTAGCATGCTTGTTCCCCTGGCTCTAACAATTTTGCTAATCTCATATATAGCTGGTTTATCATCGACTACTTTTATGTATAGGTTGGGGCAAGCTTTCTATATAGTTTCTTGCCTACTAATTACCTGTTTTTTGGTTTTAAATCTGCAGATCAGGGGTGCTGGTATAATTGCTCTTGGTTTGGTTCTTAATCTCTTAGGAATACGCTTCTGGTTTTTAGGTGATATACTTACCATCCCTGTTGGATTTCTATCGCGAAGTGTTTTTGGTGTTGGAGATATAGCTATAGGGCTTGGTTTGTTCACTGCAACCAGGGGTTTAATGCTTATGCGAAAGACTGAATTTGAAGACACCGCCCGCCGCTACCGACCAAAGCATCTTGCCAGAAAAACCGCTTAAGGCAGGAACCGCAAGAGGTCTTCATGCCTCAAACTGCTGTTAGTAAAAAAATTTCAAAATAATATTACAACAATGCTAAAGATTGCCCAGTGAGTTAGCCGAAAATATTACACAACAATAGATTATACAACAACAGCCGGATTTGTTTGTTGCACAGCAATAGCTAGATTACGGGAGGTCGCCATTAACATCTTAATGCTCGGGTGGGAGTTACCACCGCACCATTCAGGAGGATTAGGTACAGCATGTGAAGGCATGACAAGAGGTCTTGCACGACAGGGCATTTCTGTCTCCTTTGTGCTCCCAAAGGCCTTCCAGGATGCAAGCTACAATTGGATGGATGTCTATGACGCATCAGCCTACGCACTAAGAGGCATTGCACATCACATAATTGATGAGCAAGTTTGCTTTGAGTATATAACCCGCCACCAATGTTCGCTTACAAGTGGATACCAAACTTTTGCTCACGGATTTCACGGATTAGAAGTGTTCTGTCGAGCTTGTTTCCAAGATATGCACACTAATGAGCTCTCGCATATAGGTTTTTACTCAAGAGGAGTAACTGCAATAGCGCAAAAGCTTCATTTCGAGGCAATACATGCACACGACTGGATGACGTTCCCTGCAGCTGTTGCAGCTCGCAGGGTTGCTATGAAACGTGGCAAGTGGGCTCCGTTTATTGCCCAAATCCATGCTACTGAAATTGATCGCCATGATGGTCCGCGAATCTATGCTATAGAAAAGTGGGGTATGCAAGAGGCTGATAGAATTATTGCAGTTAGTAATTATACCAAATCAATAATCGTTAAATATTATGGTATTAATCCAGATAAAATAAGCGTTGTTCACAACGGTATTGAGCCAAGGCAGGTCAGGCGCTACCCACGTCACCCGCTGAAGCGCCGTTATAAGATTGTGCTATTTATTGGCCGAATTACATATCAAAAGGGTCCAGATTATTACGTGCGTTTGGCTAAGAAGGTCACCGACCAGTATCCAGATGTAAAATTCTTGATGGTAGGCTCAGGCGACATGCAAGCAGCGATGGTAGAGATGGCCGCACGCGAGGGGCTTGTTGAAAAGCTTCTCTTCAACCAATGGGTTACTGGCGAGATGATGGATGTAGCATATCAAATGGCTGATGTTTTTGTAATGCCTTCGGTATCTGAACCATTTGGCATTGTCCCACTTGAGGCAATCCAAAATGGAACGCCAGTTGTCTTATCCAAAAATTCAGGTGTTTCAGAAGTCATTCAGAGCTGCATTGCAGTGGACTTTTGGGATATCGATAAAATGGCTGAGGCAATTATCAAGCTTCTGAAAAATGAACCGTACGCACGATTAATGGTAAATAAAGCTCAGCAAGAAGTTAATTCACTGACATGGGATTTAGCAGCGAGCAAACTAAGTGCTGTATATAACGATGTGGTATATGGCAGAATAAAGGAAGTGGCTTGATGCCTAGCGTGTGCTTTTATTTCCAGGTTCACCAGCCTAAACGCCTGAGAAGGTATAATATCTTTGATATTGGCCGTGAAAGCAATTACTTTGATAAAGAACATAACCGGCAGGTTTTACAAAAGGTTGCTCGCAAGTGCTACTACCCAGCGAACAATCTTATTCTTGAATTAATTGAGAGACATGAGGGACGCTTTAAAGTTAACTATTCTCTTTCTGGTGTGTTTTTAGATCAAGCTATGCGCTATGAACCCGGACTTATCGAGAGTTTCCAGCGTCTTTCTGAAACCGGCTGTGTAGAATTCTTAAGTGAGACCTATTACCACTCGCTTGCCTCGCTTTATTCAGAGGAAGAATTCTTTGAGCAAGTGCTTGAACATATGCTTCTCATCAGCAATCTGCTTAAGCAGGTGCCAAGCGTATTTCGAAATACTGAGCTTGTCTATTTTGATTACCTTGCGCATCTTGCTAAAAGATTTCACTTCAAGGCAATTCTTGCAGAGGGATGGGACAATATCTTGGGCTGGAGGAGCCCAAATTTTGTGTATGAAGCTTTAGATTACCCAGTTAAGCTGATGCTTAAAAATTACAGACTCTCAGATGATATTGCCTTTAGGTTTTCAAATAGAGAATGGAAGGAATGGCCTCTTACTGCTGATAAATTTGCTCATTGGGTGCATGCTGTAAATGGTAATGGCCAGGTTGTAAATCTATTCATGGATTATGAGACCTTTGGAGAGCATCAATGGGACGATACTGGCATATTTAATTTTATGCGCCAGCTCCCAGAAGAGATTTTGCGGCATCCTGATATGGACTTTGTAACTGTTTCTGAAGAGGCTGACCGCTATCAGCCAGTTGCAAAGCTTTCAATGCCACATCCAGTGTCCTGGGCAGATACCGAAAGGGACATTTCAGCATGGGCTGGCAATGATATGCAAAAGGTGGCAATTCACGCGCTTTATAGCCTTGAGGAAAGGGTAAAAGAAACGAAGGACCTTGAGCTATTGAAAGCCTGGCGCCAACTGCAAACCTCAGATCACTTCTACTACATGTGCACCAAGTGGTTTAGCGACGGAGATGTCCATAAATATTTTAATGCCTTTGAGCGCCCGCATGATGCCTACATATATTTTAATAACGCGTTAGTTGATTTTGTTTGCCGTGTTGATGATCGCTTAGCTGAGATGCGAATGGTTAGCCAGCAACCAGAGATAACACGGATTGAAATTGAGGCGCCAGTTGATGGCTTAGATATTCAAATACCTGGTGTGGATTTACCAGAAATTCCAGTCGATCAACCTATTGTTTTGCCAAATGCAAGTTAATGCAAGTTAGAAATAGTTGGCGATAGAAATTGCAGGAGGATGCAAAAATGGGAAGCAAACCGTATTTATTTGAAGTTTCGTGGGAAGTTGCCAACAAGGTAGGCGGCATCTATACCGTTATAGAATCCAAGTCTGCGCTGGTTAAGGAGGAATATGGAGACCACTACTTCTTAGTCGGGCCGTATTTTGCCGGTAAATCAGGCAGTCAATTTGTGGAGAAGCCTTTACCATCATTTTTAGTAAAGGCACAGAAGGACCTGGCTCCAGAAGGCGTAAAGTTTCATTATGGCGCATGGCTTTTGGATTCAGAACCGCAGGTACTTCTCGTCGAATTTGACAATGAGCTTGCGAGTATAGCTAAGTTTAAAACAGAGCTTTGGGAACGCTATGGCGTTGACTCTCTTTTCTCAGGCCATGATTTTGATGAGCCAGTTGCGTTTTCATGGGCAGTAGGCAAGCTTCTAGAGTCTATAAAAAGATTTGGCTTAAAAAAGGAAAACGTAATAGTTCATGTTCACGAATGGCTTGCAGGCGGAACAATTCTTTATCTAAACAGCACAGACCTTGAATTCTCAACTGTTTTTACAACCCATGCAACATTTCTTGGGCGCTGTCTTGCATCCTCTGGCATAAATTTCTATGCAGACATAGAAAGTATTAATGCTGATGAAAAAGCACGTGAGATTGGAATTATTGCCAAACACAGTCTTGAGAAAGCAACTGCTCTAAATGTCGATGTTTTAACTACGGTGTCTGGAATAACTGGCAAGGAGGCAGAAGCTTTTTATGGAAGAAAACCAGATGTATTGCTACCGAATGGTCTAAATATGGCAGCATTTCCAGATGTTCAGGATATCACTGTTTTGCATCGCCAGTATCGGAAACTTTTGCGCGAATTTATCCAGTACTACTTCTTTCCGCACTACTCGTTTAATCTTGAAAAAACGATTTTTTATTTTATCCTTGGCAGGTACGAGGTAAGATGCAAGGGGATTGATCTTTTCATTGATGCCCTTGCTGAACTAAATGAGAAACTAAAAGCAAAAGATAGTGATAAGACAATTATAGCATTCTTCTTCATCCCAACCTGGACATCTGGTGTTAAGCACCAGCTAATTGAAAGTAAATCGGTCTACCAGCATCTGCGCCAGAATATAAACCATAACATGGATGCAATTTATGACCGTATTGTCAGGGCTTATGCTGGCGAGCATGAGTTTGATATCGAATGGATACTTGGCAAGGATTTTCTTGGCAAAGCTTTTGCACTACAGCGGCGGTTTAAAAAGCCAGAAAATCCGCCCCTTGTAACTCATGATTTAGCTGATGAGAGAAGCGATGAGATACTAAGCATGTTCAGGAAAAAGGGCCTTCTCAATGCCAAAGATGATAAGGTTAAAGTAATATTTTATCCCACCTATCTTTCTGGTGGAGATGGGCTGCTTAACATGCAATTTTATGATGTAATGGCAGGCTCGCATCTGGGTGTATTTCCTTCCTTCTATGAGCCTTGGGGTTATACTCCACTAGAGGCAGGGGCACTTGGCGTTGCATCCATTACAACTGATCTATCAGGCTACGGCCTTGCGCTAAAGGAAATTGGTCTTAAGAAAAAGTTGCCTGGAACCTATGTTATTGATCGCAGCACGTTTGATTACGAACGTGAAAAGCAAGATTTACTGGCAATTCTTTATGAGTACACAACGCTTGAGAGTGATGAGCGTATGGAACTTCGCCTAAATGCAAACATGCTTGCCAAGAATTTTGATTGGAAATTGCTAGTGAAAAACTATTTCGAGGCGTATGAAGTTGCCCGCTTGAAAAGCAAGGTGAATGTGGCATGAGAAAAGACTATTTTAGAGACCTTTGGACATTTGTTGCGCCAGGTCGCTCGCTAAGACCCTTTGATTCAGGGCAGATTCAGGTAAGCGATAGCCAGGGGTGCTTCTTTTGCCCGGGCAATGAACACATGACACCACCTGAGATCAGCCGGATCTCTAAAAACGGAAGCTGGCAAGTGCGGGTGTTTCCCAACAAGTTTCCAATCGTTGGCGGGGAGGATTTTAGCGACAATGGCTGGAAGGTTGCCTCATCGCACGGTTATCACGAAGTCATAACAGAAACGCCTGATCACAACAAGCGTCTCTCTCAGGTTAGTAAGCAAGAAATGATTTATACCCTTATCACTTATCGTGACAGGATTAATGCATTGGAAAAAGACAATAGAATTGGTTACGTATCTGTATTTAAAAACCAGGGAAGAGAAGCTGGCGCATCCCTTGATCATTCGCACACCCAGGTTTTGGCTGTGTCGCAAGTGCCGGCCTGTATACGAGAGAAAATGGATTACAGCCACGCAGGAAACTGCATTTATTGCATAATTGTCGAGGAAGAAAAAACGTCTCCCCGAGCAGTTTTTGAAACACAGGCGTTCGTTGCTTTTTGCCCATTTGCTCCACGGTTTACCCATGAGCTATGGGTAGTTGCAAAGAAGCATGTTCGAAACCTAAACGATCTATCTAGCGCGGAAGTAGCTGACCTTGCCGAAATTCTTCTAAAATCTTTGCAAGCTGTCGAGAAAGTATCGCCCAATTACAACATGATGGTAAATTATGGCCCCAGGGGGGCTGATTTTCACTTTCATATTGAAATTGTGCCAAGAATTCCGCATCAGGTTAAAGCAGGCTTTGAGCTTGGTACAAACTACGCTGTTATAACAACTTCCCCAGAAGAAACTGCGGCATTTTACAAGGGATGATACGGTGGATGTTACTCACATTGTCGGCAGCAATGCAATTACTAAAAGTGTGAATTATCCGGTTGCATTTATCCTAGTAAACAACCGTAAGGACTTTGCTACTTTTTATAACACCCCACAATCACGCTACGAGGGTTTTTTTGTGATGCAAGGAGATATCTTCTTTAAAACTCTCTCCCGGATAATTTGCCAGGATGTGCCAAGCAGTTTTGAATTCTACCAAGGCAAGGGGTTGACTGTTGTTAAGTGCGGGCAGCAACCCGCAACTTTTATGATCGCAAAGGATGAGCCCGTACTTGTCTTTGAGGCCTCAACAAAGGGCGACCTTACCGTGCGCTTAGATATGCGGCATCAATTTTATATCCCTCAGTGGGGGCGGGAATACCATTTCTATGAAGATGGGGAAGCTGTTGTTGTTCGCTATAGCGATGATTATCTTATCGAGCCGATATTTATGTCTATACTACATGATGGAAAGTTCCAACCGCTTAAGAACTGGGTGCCTGTCGAATATGAGCGAGATAGACAAAGAAATTCTGAGCCAACAACCATTTATGAGTACGATCTGGGAAAATTTAACGCCAAGAAGCTGGTTTTTGCATTTGGAATATCTGAGACAGAAGCTCTTGCAAGGGCAAGAAGATATTCAAATTTTTCATGCATTGATAATCTAATAGCCAAGCCAACAAAGCTTAGGGAAGCTGGCGATGGAGCACACAAAGAAGCAGTTGATATTGCAAAGGCATACGCCAAGGATTCTCTTAACGATCTCTTCATCAAAGATAGAATGCTTGCTGGTATGCCATGGTTTACAAAGCCGTGGGTTAGAGATGAGCTCATTTCAGTTCCGGCTTTGCCGAAGCAAAAGGCACGAGCTGTTATTTTAAAGTATGTGCATGCAAGCTGGAACGGTGGCAAATTGCCAGTTATCTTTGGTGGCACAAATTGCTGCTCCGATGGCCTTGGCCTTTTGGCTTGGGCAATTCTTTTCAGTGGAATTTCCCTTGGCAAGCAAGAGAGAGAAATTCTAGCTAGCAAGGTTATAAATTCAATTCGGCTACTTGAAGAGACAGAAAACGAGTATGGCTTTATTCCGTCAGAAGAAAAGGAAAGCTGGATGGATAGCATTGGAAGGGCTGGCTATCCCCTTGAAACACAGGCCCTCTATAGCAAGGCTATCCACCTTGCTTATGCATTAACTGGCAGCCGCTGCTATGAAGAAAAAAGGCAAGGCCTGCTAGCAAGCATTAGAAAGCATTATTTTGCTGATGGCTACTTATACGATCGGCTTTTTGATAAGACAATTCGGCCTAACGTATTTCTTGCATCGTTTTTTGCGCCTGAAATTTTAAGCAAGGAAGAGTGGATGGCATGCTTTGATAGGGTTTTGCCGTCACTCTGGCTTAAATGGGGAGGCCTCTCATCAATCGATATCTATGATAAGCGTTTTTGTCCGGTATCTGCTGGCGAGAGTGATATAAGCTATCACAATGGTGATAGCTGGTTCTTTGTGAACAACATTGCTGCTCTTATCCTATATAACCTAGATAGAAAGAAATATGCAGATTATATAGATAGTATTCTCAATGCCTCGACTGAGGAAATACTCTGGCATAACTACATTGGCCGGCCAGGCGAGATAAGCTCAGCCCAAGCACTTGAATCTTGGGGTTGTGGCCTTCAAGGGTTCTCGGCAGCGGCCTATATTTATCTAACAAAACGCCTGTCATTATGGTGAGAGTCCGCATAAGCCAGCTGCCAACCTGCGGTTTACATTGGGATTTTTCTCAACTTGTTCGTTCCAGCACCCGCTGCATTTTCCTTCGCAGGGTGAATAGTTAAGTCTGCAGAACTGGCAGCAAATCTTCAATTTTTCAGGGCAGTTTCTCAGCTCTAGGTGACAATTAAAATTTAGCATAGTATCCTCCTGGTAGGCAGAAGAAATTAACTTAAAACGAGTAACTTACGTATTTCCCTTCCCACGTCTTTAAGAGTATCTCGCCATTTCCATCCTGCCAGATATTTGCTTCGCAAACAGGGACCTTGCCTAGCCCGCCGGGCGCACTAACAACATATTGCGGTACGGCAAGTCCTGACGTATGGCCACGAAGCGCGCGCATTATTTCCAAGCCTTCTTTTATTGAGGTTATAAAATGGGAAGTACCGCGAACTGGTTTAGCTTGGAAGAGATAATATGGCTGCACGCGTATTTTTAGCAACTCATGATTTAAAACCCTCATGACATGTGGACTGTTGTTGACGCCTCTTAGAAGAACGGTTTGATTATTGATAACTGCACCTGCTTTTATTAATTTATCGCATGCTTTAGCTGCATCTGGTGTTACTTCACGTGGGTGGTTAAATTGGGTCACCATGTATACAGGGGGATATTTCTCAATGATTTTGCATAAATTATCGGTGATTCTTTGTGGCAGTGTTGCAAGCGTACGAGTTCCTATGCGTTTGATTTCGACATGCTCAATTTGGCTTAGCTCGCTTAAAAGCCATTCAATGGTGCCATCGGAAAGTAGAAGCGGGTCTCCACCGGTAATTATCACATCCCTTATTTCTTTGTTTTCCTTGATATAAGCAATGGCTTCTTTAAGCTTGCCTTTTGAAGCAGAGTAATCTTGCTTTCCTATCTTTCTCCTTCGCTGGCAGTGCCGGCAAAAAGTTGCACATTGATTTGTAGCGTTAATAATCAGCCTATCCGGATAGCGCCTTACTACTGCCTCAACGGGCGAGGTATCTTCCTCGGCCGATGGGTCATCTACACCAGAGTGGTCATATAGTTCAAGGATCGAAGGGATAGATTGGCGCCTTATTGGCCCCCAAATGTCCGTAGGTGACATGAGACTGACATAGTATGGTGATATCGCCCAGCGGAAGATTTCGCTAACTTGGCTAATCTTCTCTATTTCTTTCGAGGTAAGCTTTATTATCTTTGACAAGGTTTTGGCATCAGCAATGCGGTTTTTTAGATGCCACCGCCAGTTCTGCCAGTCTTTTTCAGTGGCATTGAATAGTTGAAGTATGCGCATCTTAATCTCTCGCGCTTCTTCTTGTATAGAGAAGCCCGTATCAATATAATGCTTGGCAGATAAAAATTCTGAGGCATATTCCTTTAGCATGCCCATCCGCTCTTTTGCCGATAATTGTTTAGCTACCCGTGATCGCTTTAGATTGCGTTCAGAAACAGACATTGGGACTCCTTCCCGTTTTTTAAGCAATAATCCGTTAATCCTTAATTTGCGGTAGACTTTTTAAAGAATTGCTTAATTATCTTATATTGTTTTGGGGGTGTTAAACCGCGGAACTTTTCCCAATGTATCCGTAGCCAGATACACCCCTTCAACGCTTACGAGGTTAGCTGACGGGTTCGGGTTGAAGGTACCCTACGGCATTGTCAGCGCCGATTCACCCCAGATTTGGTTCCCCCGCTTCTTTTTAAGAATTCAGCGTTAATTAAAGTATACAGTTAGTGGCCCCTGGTTGCAAGGGCTAGCGGTTCATATAGATTTTTATGCGAGGCAGTGAAGAGCTACTTTTTTGCCAGTATGTGATTAGTAGACATCATCATGCAGAAAGGAGGCAAAGCCTCCATTCTGCTATTCAGACCTTACTCAAGCATCTCTATTTTTGCTTGCTTATAAAGCTCATCAAGGTGTTTTTCTGCATCTTCGAATACTTGATGCCGCTCTTCAGGTGTTTTTGCTTGACTTAGTGCATCCTCAATTAACTTGCGCATAGTTATTCTAAACTTTATAGCATTTCTTTTTTCTTTGCTTGCCCAGTACTTATCAAAGTTAATACCTTGCGCCTCAAAATATTCTCTTAGCTTCTGCTGATTCTCAGGTGACGCACTTGCAAATATTTCTCGGTCCCTTTGTATTTCTTGATCTATCTCTTGTTCTGAAACTTTTATACCTTTGTTATCGGCCTCTTGCTGCGCAAGAAGACCTTTAGCAAGAGTTTTGATTACATCCTCTTTCTCAGGTGCTAGCTTGCCTTGATACTCGTTGCTAAACTTCAAAAAAGCTTCACACTCAGCAAATTGTTTCTTTGTTATCGGTTTTCCGTTTACTTTTGCAATAATTTGATCGGACTCACTAACAAACCTGGCTTTTTTTAAGGCCTCTCCTAGCCTAGCTAGCGAAATTCCATCATCATTATTTCCTGTTATCTGAGCAATTGCTGCTGTGCCTAATAAGAAGGAAATAATGTAAATAACTATTACAACAACCTTAGTTTTCTTCATCGTTTATCCCTCACTAACGAAAATCGTATCTTAGGGTCTTATCTGCAATGTTGGGGAGCAAGGACCCATACCAGCTACTCCCATGCCAAGTTCCTGTACCGGTAACGTAATCGGGACCGCCAGGATAGTAATTTCTCACTCTTGTCGAGTAATTGCCCCAGCCCCAAGGAAAATAATCAGGTGATGTCCAAACATACACATCTCTTTCACGAGTAGGGGCAGCTATAAAGCTTCCATTCTCATAGTAGCATATATTACCAGCAACCCACTGATCCATTTCTGTTTGATACCTGCAGGAGCCGTATATCTGGTGGTTATATGATTCCTGGATATAATTGCCATACACAAAATCATTTGTGAGGTTGACAGTGAACCTTATCAGGTAGTTATCCTGGCCTCCATAATGATATACAGTTGCCCAAAACTCTTTCTCGCCAGTTTTATAGACCGATCCTGATCCAACCCATGCATATGCAGGCGCTATACACAATAGAAGCATTAGCGCTGCCAGCGCCAAAACAAGAAATTGTTTCATTTGAAAACCGTCCTTTCTATGATAAGCTGAGCTTGTAAAATCTGTCTATTGCAAATATTCGCCTGTTTTTCTACTTACCTAATTCATATAGGACCCTCCTTTGATCGAGATACTAGCTGGAGACATGCGTAATTAAGGCCGAACTGTCAATGAAATAGTGCTTCCAGTACTTGGTAGCTATGCTATGCAAAGCGTATTTTGTCCGTTTTAGCCTGTTCCTTTATTTAAAAATGTCGCAATGTTAAAGACCTCTATTTGCAAGTCAAAGGAAAAACTCAAATAATAATTTTTCGCACGTATGGCAGGTATTATACTAACGGTTGATAGTATAATAAGCAAAAAAAAGTCAAGAGATTTTAAAAATTATTTTGTTAGAAGCATTACATACTTCCTTCCAGCGCTGGTTTTAGGTGTGTGAATGTTTTTGGGCATGTATAAGTTAAAGAATTTTGTTGAGGTGGGTGTTATGGCATACATTGTGCAGTTTCAAGATGTCGGCAAAGATGACGTAAGGTTGGTTGGTGGCAAGGGTGCAAATTTGGGCGAGATGACGAGAGCGGGGATGCCGGTGCCGCCAGGTTTTATAATAACGTCAAGGGCATACTTCAGTTTTTTGGATATCTCTGGTCTGGCTCCCCAGATAAAACAACTGCTAGCCAACCTTGACTACAATGATAACAAGGCGCTGGGTAAAGTTTCAAATGCAATAAAACACCTAATCATATCCGCTGAAATTCCTATGGACATGGCTAAGGAGATAAAAGCAGCTTACAGACGTCTCTCTGGGCCAGAGGATATCTATGTTGCAGTTCGCTCGTCAGCAACAGCGGAAGACCTTCCTAAAGCATCGTTTGCTGGCCAGCAAGTTACTTTGCTAAACGTAAAAGGTGAAGATGCGGTTGTTGATGCAGTAAGACGCGTCTGGGCATCTCTATTTGAAGCGCGAGCTATTTTTTATCGGCACGAGAGAGGCTTTGACCACTTTAAAATCGGCATTGCTGTTCCTGTTCAAAAAATGGTTGAGTCTGAAAAAAGCGGTGTAATGTTTACCGTTGAGCCTTTAACCAATGATAGAGAAAAAATTGAGATCGAAGCTATTTTTGGCCTTGGTGAGGCAATTGTTACTGGCCAGGTAACGCCGGACATCTACCTTGTCCGAAAAAGTGACCTGCAAATAGTTGATAAAAGAATCTCAAGCCAGCCTTGGAAAATTGAGCTTAAGGAGGGGCGAAACCAGCATGTAGAAATCCCGCAAGATCGTCGCAGTATGCAGAAGCTAACAGATGAAGAAATATTAGGGCTTGCACGCTATGGAATTATACTTGAAGAACATTACAACTTCCCTCAAGATGCGGAGTGGGCAATTGAGGGAGGAAACATCTATCTTGTGCAAACAAGGCCCATAACTACACTGGCTCCGGTGGAGAAAGCTGAAGTGAAGGAAAAGGCTGGCGAGGTAATTCTTGAGGGAATTGCTGCCTCAGCTGGCATGGCCTCAGGTATAGTAAAAATTGTCCGTAGTAAGGAGGAGCTTGATAAGGTCAAGAAAGGCGATGTGCTTGTAACACCGATGACAAATCCTGATTTTGTCCCGGCCATGCGAAGAGCTGTAGCTATTGTTACGGACTCAGGCGGGCGAACTTCACACGCGTCCATTGTTAGCCGCGAACTTGGGATTCCTTGCGTGGTTGGGACAGGAAAGGCAACGCAGGTCTTAAAGGACGGTGATGTAATCACCGTTGATGGGGCGCGGGGTATAGTCTATTCCGGCGAGATTAAAGCAAAGGCGTTGCCTGAGAAACGTGCTGAGGAGGCTGTTCCAGTAACGGCCGGTGTCCCGATTACAGCAACCAAAGTTTACGTTAATCTTGCCGAGCCGGAGTTGGCAGATCAAACGGCAGCACTCCCGGTTGATGGTGTTGGGCTTTTGCGAGCTGAGTTTATGATTGCTGGAATTGGGACGCATCCTAGGAAGTTTATCGACGAGGGGCGCCAAGAGGAGTTTATTGACAAGCTTTCTGAAGGGCTCAAAACCTTTGCCCAAGCTTTTTACCCCCGCCCTGTTGTTTATAGAACTACTGACTTTAAGACAAACGAGTACCGAGAGCTTGCAGGTGGTGATAGATACGAGCCTTCTGAAGCAAATCCTATGATTGGCTACAGGGGGGTCTCACGCTATATAAAGGAAGCTGATGTCTTTAAGATGGAGCTTGCCGCAATAAAGAAAGTAAGAAACACCTGGGGGCTGAAGAATGTATGGGTCATGCTTCCATTTGTACGAAAAGTTGCTGAGGTAGAGGATATTAAGAAGGTAATGGAAGAGGAAGGCTTAAGACGGTCAGCTGACTTTAAGCTTTGGATAATGATAGAAGTGCCGTCAACTGTTTTGCTGATAGAAGATTTTTGTAAAGTTGGCATAGATGGAATATCTATTGGCTCAAACGACTTAACCCAATTAATTCTGGGGATAGACCGAGATTCTGAGTTGCTAGCCCCTGAGTTTGATGAGCGAGACCCGTCAGTAATGCAGGCAATGTTTCATGTAATTGAGGTTTGCAGACGCTATGGCGTTACAACCTCGATTTGTGGCCAAGCGCCATCTGTATATCCTGAAATTACAGAAGCGCTTGTTCAGCATGAGATAA
>ENA-ORXB01002046-ORXB01002046.1-sediment-metagenome-genome-assembly--contig:-NODE-2046-length-19336-cov-3.668467_pt1 | contig 19336 bp, 18 predicted proteins | sample MGYA00237863_ERZ511475 | MGnify/ENA primary metagenome ERZ511475 (study PRJEB26305, sample SAMN06343858) | sediment metagenome | isolation source: hot spring sediment | place: Canada: British Columbia... | reverse complement strand
GTACGGATACAATATAATGCTCAATGTTCTTGAGATGGATAAAGTCTTTAAGATAAGCCGGCTTGAACCTAAAGACGGTGATTTTGATCAAATGGTGAAGGATCTCGAAAAAGGCGGTTCGGTAGCTATCTCGTCGGCGCTTGCGAAAAAACTCGGCTACAAAAAGGGAGATACTCTAACGCTTAACTCTCCTAGCGGGAAGGTACGGTTGAGGATTGTAGCTGTACTGAATGACGTAGCAATGGAGCCGGGCAACATTTACATGGATCGCCGTGATTATAAGAAATACTGGGAGGATGATTCTGTAGACGGGTTTGCGATAAAGGTTGCAGAGGGCTATAGCATCTCTGATGTTAGCAAGCGAATTAGTAACCGTTGGGAAGAGAAGCTAGGTATTAAAGTTAAGGAAAACAAGGAATTTAGACAGGAAGTGCTCAGTATGTTCGACCAGCAATTTGCGCTTACAAATATGATAATTTACATTGCTATACTAGTTGCGGCCTTTGGAATAATGAACACGTCGCTTATATCGATTCTACAGCGCAAACGCGAGCTAAGCATAATCAGGGCCCTGGGCGCCAAGCGCAGGCAAATAAGAAATCTGATACTTAATGAATCGCTTATAATGGGATTTATAGGTGCTGCTTTTGGCGGTATTCTTGGCATCGGTTTAGGCTCGGCCATTGTTGCGGGCCAGGGGCTCATATACGATATACCAATTAAATGCCTAATTTCCTGGGCGGCAGTGGCGGGCGGCTTTATAATCTCGCTCGGATTAACCGCTATTGGATCGGTGATTCCAGTTAGAGCTGCGTTAAAAACTGAGATCGTCGATGGCATTAAGTACGAGTAATTGGAGCCTACAGAACGCTTAGCCTTATAGATTTTACTGCTTGAGCTTTAGATGAATTAAAAATTAAAAAGTAAAAATGCAAAGCATGTCCCGAGCAAAGTCGAGGGGCATGTCTCGAGCAACGCCGAGGGATTGCATAAATGACCGCCGCCAGGAGAAATATTGTCATTGCGAACGAGCGGAGCGAGTGTGGCAATCTCGAACTAAGTATTGTCATTCTATAGGAGGGCGGTAAGCCCGGACCTAGGCGAAGGATCTATAAATCATTTATATCCCTCAGGGCCTTTTATGTCCTTCGGGATGACAACAAAGGATGGTTAGCGAAAAAGAGGTCTGCACGGGATGACAAGGCAATCCGATTGCAAAATTCCTATGACAGGCTCTAGTCATAAGTGTCCTGCGTGCATTCGGTCTCGGTAGGAAAAAGATATTCAGTCTTGTTGTTTTGGAAGCCATAATTCTGGCCTTTGTTAGCTCTGCTTTTGGGATTATCATGGCTCTCTTTTGGCCAAAGCGATGTCGCAGGCTCTTGCCGGATTTGTGGTCACAGAGCTGGAATAGATGCTAGATGAGTATCTGTGAGGTTAACCGGCTTTGCTAATGGCATAAATAAAAAGCCGAAGGCGTGTTAGGCCGCCTTCGGCTTTTTAGCAGAGAGGTGTGTAGTTCTCAGCTGGCAGGCTAAGGTTGCTCCCCCATTGGATCCACGAGGCATCGAAATTTCTCACGTTGTAACCAAGCTCACGCAAGATAAAATAGGTATTGGTTGAGCGCGTACCCGTCTGGCAATAAACTATAATGCTCTTATTCTTATCAAGCTTAGAGGCGTATAATTTCTGCAGCTCATCGAATGGTTTAAGCGTGGTGCCTTCACCCTGGAAGTTTTCCTCGTAAGGAATATTAATGGCTCCAGGGATATGGCCACCGCGTAGGCTGCGGATGTCTTCTCCTATGTACTCATCTGGAGTGCGTGCATCCACGATCTGAACATTGGGATCTTTTAAGCTACTGAGTACTTGCTGGACCGTTGCGTACCGAGATGCATTTGGGTTTGCACGGAAAGTCGCTGCTGGCAGCGTCTTGGCTTCTGTAGAGATCCTGCCATCGGCAGCCTTCCATGCTTCGATCCCGCCATCAAGGATGCGGACTTTTGGCACCCCTAGGTAATCGAACATCCAGAAACCAAGGAATGCTATTTCACGTTCCTTGCCATAGAGAACTAGCTCTTTCGAACTGTCGATCCCGCTACTTCCTAAGATTTCCTCTACCTTTGGAATTGGTTTAAGGATGGCGTTTGATTTTGTTTGCAGTTTTGTTACGTCGATATTAATTGCACCAGGGATATGGCCTGCTTGATAATCTTCTGCTTCGCGTACATCAATTATAATTATATTAGGATTAGTTAGGTTTTGCTTTAAATCAGCTACGCTTATAGCAAATGGATGGGTTGATTCTGCCAAAGCAGTGCTTGTCCAAATTACAGCAGAGCAAACTATTAGGAGGGTGAGCAACAGAACTGGTTTCCATTTGGTTCTTTTACCTTCTGAATTTTCTAATGCTGTGCTTTTAATTTTCATAAGTCTACTCCTTCCATCAATTGTTCCTGAATACCGTATAGATCATTGGTCAAGCTATAATCTCACCTCCTCTTCTTTTCCTGGAAATTCATTACTTGATGCTTTTGCTTGATTTATTGCTGCGACCTTTTGCTATTTCCGTTGAGAAGATTGAGCAGCCACAAGATGGTCAAGTATATAGCAACAACAATGTCATATTCATAGCAATGTGAATTTGTGAATTAGCCTAATTATGATATTGCCTAGTTGGCAATTAATTATTTTTTTCAATCATATGCAGTGGCATAGCTTCCGAGAGGAAGTGGACCTAGATATAAGTGACCTGTTTTGGATTTGGAACCACGTTGAACCAGTTAATTTAAATGACCACTGTTTTTATATCTGCTGAAAAATAGATGTCTATTAGCTCTAATTATGGTTTACTTTATTGCTCTACGATTTCCGATCGAATTAATAATTCCTACAATCCCTATATAAAATACAGGATTAATCATGCATTAGTTTAACAATAAATATATTCTCCTGTCAAGCACAGACCACATTAGTATTTTTACTGCATCTATAAGCCAGATTTTTGAATAATTATTTCCAGCATTGGCGATAATAGGCTCTGCAGTATGAGGATACAGATAGTTATCTTAGGATTTTGTCTTTAACTGATAATTGATCGATCTCTGTGAGAGGCTTTCATCTTAAATCCGGTAGATTACTTTTGTGGAGGCCCTAACGGTTATTATGTTAACTATGACAGCTGGAATTGAGACTAAAAAAAAGGGGATTCTTAACTCGAGCATTGGTGAATTAAAGAGCGTAAAAGAATGGGCAATCATCAAGATAATGCCTCCAAACCAGAGTACACCATATGCAGGAATAGTTGCCTCTGATTATCCCTTTTCCGGTGAGCTTAATTCATTGATTGCCTTTTACAGAAAGGAATTAAGAGGTTGGCAGTAATTTTAGAAGACTAAGGCCGGTGGCATGATCGAGCTCTCTTACAGCATTTATGCCCTCTATCTCAATAATTATTGCTTCGAGAACGAGGAAAGTCTCAGCATTTTCTCTTAAGCATCCAACCTTAACATTATCCTTTTTACCAAAGGCACCATGAAAGTGAATTTTGGGCTCACCGTCTTGCCTAAAAATTGTGCCGACACCAAAGACCTCATGGCTTTCATCGAACTCTCGCCAGATAGGATCAGGAGGTAGCTCATCTTTTTCTGGTCCAACAACTATTTTTCCCTTTTGCATGCCGCCGATAAGGTAGACAACAGCTGCTTTTACATCCTCTTTTCTTGCCATGTCAACAAGGCTGTTGAGGATTTCATCTCCATTATTGAACTTTGCGACAATAACTCTTCCTATCCTTCCCATCTGGTAGTCCATGCTAAAACTCCTTTAGGTATTAAAAACCATCCCCTAAATAGCAATTTTAACATTTTAGCCTAAGAGATGTATGGCAGTGCCATAAATAACCATAAGTAGGTGGAGGAAAACTTGCGCCGTAGCCATGGCAATTATCTCATTATATTATAATTCTAGACTATGCTGTGCAGGAATAAGAGAACAAATTGAGCGTAATATCTAGAATATATTGGATATGTAGTATAGTATTGTTTGTATATCAATCGCTAGCTTAATTAAGGAGGACAGATTAATGGACGCAGTAGGTAATCTTGTGCGGGTTGTAGCAAACCCATCAAAGGTATTCGAAAGTATAAGGGAAAGGCCGACCTGGTGGTTGCCAATAATTATCCTTGTAGCCACTACAGTTATTGCCGCCATAATAAGTGCCCCATTGACCTCTCAGGTTGCATTGCAGGAGCTACAAAAAATGTCAGATAAAATGCCGCCGGAACAATTTGCTCAAGCAAAGCAGATGATAAACTCACCCATTGCAACTGCTATGACGGTGGTATCCGGCTTAATTGGTGTCATACTAGCGGTATTAATACAAACCTCTTTACTTCATCTAGCAGCTTCAGTGTTTGGGGGTAGTGCTAAGTTTGGGATTGGCTTAGCAACCGTTGCTTTTGCGCAGGTTCCTATTATAATTCAGCAGATTTTTTATTCTATCTACATGGCTGCAAGTGGAAAACTTGTAAAACCGGGTCTCTCTGGAGTGGTTTCGGCTGATCGGCTTGCAAGCCCACTGGGTGTTTTTTTGAGTCGCCTTGATATATTTAGCATATGGTCAATTTTTCTTGTTGCCATTGGTTTTTCTATCACATATAAGATATCTAAGGGTAAGTCCGGGGCCATAGCCGCTGGCTACTGGCTAGCCAGCACTGCATTTGCAGTTGCACTCTCTGTGCTAGGCACATCTTTCAGGCCAGCTTAGTTGGTTATCCTAATGCTTCATGTTAGGAGGACAGAAACCAAGGTCCTAGCCAAATTACTTCGGTTTCCTGTATCGCTTAGTGATCTTCGAAAAATTAAGTGAAATAGAGCATGCTATTTTTAACAGCGGTTAGTTGTCAACTATAATAGCGATTGGATAAAGGAGCTTAATTGGACATTACACTGCCAGAGCAAGGAAGAAAAACAATCTCCTCAAGACCAAAACTTAATCGAAAGAAAATTCTGCCGGTCCTCGGCCTTATTTTTGTAGCAGCTGTTGCCTGGTGGCAAATTACTCTTTCGTCCGCTGGTACTCCAGTTAAAGCGGTAACTGTTAATCGCGGTGACATCGAGATATATGTATCAGCTCCAGCCAGAGTTTCTCTACCCAGCCGCGCTGATTTGAGCTTTAAAACTGCTGGGAGAATTGCTGAGATTAAGGTAAGAAAAGGCGATAATGTAATAGCTGGTCAGGTGCTTGCAACGCTAGATATGACCTCAATATATCCTCAAATTAATCAAGCTGAGGCTAATCTTAAAATTGCGCAGGCTGGCCTTCGGAAGTTGTTATCAGGGCGTAGCCAGCGCGAAATCGCGGTGGCGGAGGCATCCGTTGACCAAGCAGAAACAGCAGTGGAAAATGCAAGGCGAAATCTTAAGACCGTAAAGAAAATAATTGAACAGGGCAAGCAAAAGGCAGCGTTGAATGTCAAAAATGCTGAAATTGGTGTAAACATTGCAAGCCAGCAGTTAAATAAACTAAAAAGCGGGGCACGCTCCCAAGAAATTACTCTAGCTGACTCGCAGCTAGCTCAAGCATCACAGGCGTTGGCTGATGCGCAGGCTAACTACGATAGAGTTGTTGCGCTAAATAATGCACTTCTTGATGAGGCAAATCAGGCAGTCATTTCAGCTAAGGCAGTTATGGATAAAATAGCTGAAACAGACACTAGCTCTGTGACTTATCTTAATGCAAAATCGGCTTATGATGCAGCAGTAGCAGCGAGGAATAGAGTAAATGCATCCAACAACCAATCCTTAGAGGCAGCTCAAGCACAGCTAAACTCAGCAAAGAAAGCCTATGATATTGCACTTGCTCAAAATAACCTAACAAAAGCTTCAGCGCGCAGTGAAGATTTGGCTATAGCAGAGAGCCAACTAAAACAAGCGGAGATTACTCTTGAGTTAGCCAAGATTGGCTTAGACGATGCAAGTTTGGATGCACAGCTTGACGCGGCGCAAGCACAGCTTGACACAGCAGTTAGAAGCAGTCAAGTAGCCATTGCTCAACTTGAATTGCAGAGAGAGGGGCCAAGAGCAGCCGATTTGCAAACGGCTAAAGCACAGATCGAGCAAGCACAGGCTTCGCTTGCATCCGCAAAATCGATTGCAGATGATGCTGTTCTAAAAGCGCCGTTTTCAGGGAAAGTTGCAGCGGTTAATGGCAGGCCAGGTGAAATTGCTGGAATGAGTGCTGCTGGAGGCGGTGGAGCACTTATAACCCTAATAAATTTTGACAGGATTGAACTGTCGGCAGATGTTGATGAAACCGAAGTTGGCAAGATAAAGGTCGGTCAAGAAGCTCGCATCATGCTTGATGCTTACGAGGGCAGGTCTTTTAAAGGCAAACTCACAAACATCTCGCTAATTTCATCAAAAAATTCAACCGGTGGGACAGTCTTTGGGGTGACAATTGTTGTTAACCCGGGGAAGGCCGAATTTCGCGAGGGTATGAGCGGCGATGTTGATATAATTGTTGCAAGTAAAAAGGATGTGCTTACAGTTCCGTTTGATGCTGTCAAAACTGATGGTAGGAGAAATACAGTTTACGTAATAGAAAATGATATCGCCATTAAGCGCGAAGTAAAAATAGGCTTGGCCTCTGATACAGCGTACGAAATTTTATCCGGCCTTAAGGAGGGCGATGTTGTTGCAGTCGGCAAGACTTTATTAACCAATGGGCAGCAGGTCAAGGTTAGTAAAGATAGGCAGGCTAAACAATGATAATAGAAGCTAGAGATATTCATAAGACTTATTATCTTGAAGGAGTTGAGATAAACGCTTTAAATGGGGTCTCGCTAAAAATCAACGATGGCGAGTTTGTCTCTATAATGGGCCAATCAGGCTCAGGAAAGTCGACTTTAATGCATATCATTGGTTGCCTTGACAAACCAACGAGCGGCTCCGTTCTTATTGACGGAAATGATGTCAGTGAATTATCCGAGAACGAGTTGGCTGATCTCAGACTTCAAAAGATAGGCTTTGTTTTTCAAACATTCAATCTAATTCCAAGAGCTTCTGCTTTAAAAAATGTCGAACTCCCACTTATATATGCAGGAATAAAGGCGACAGAGCGCAGAGAAAGAGCTATTCAGGCACTCAAATCCGTTGGTTTAGGCGATAGACTTTACAATCGTCCATCGCAGCTATCTGGGGGTCAACAACAGCGAGTAGCTATTGCGCGAGCGCTTATTAATAATCCCGGAGTTATTCTAGCTGATGAACCAACTGGAAATCTGGATTCAAAATCAGGTGCCGAAATCATGAGAATCCTAAATTCCTTACATCAACAAGGAAGGACAGTCATCCTTGTTACTCATGAAGCCGAAATTGCCGAGCATGCAAATAGGCTCATTCGCATATTTGATGGGAGAATTATCGAAGATAGGCCTGTAAATAAAGATAATCCGACAATTGAGGATAGGCCAGCAAAGAAAGATAGACAGTCAAGGGAAGATGGGCCTACAAGAAAGGGTAAAAGGCGGGAGGTGCAAGAGTGAATATATTTGAGAGCTTTCGCCTTGCCCTAGATGCCATCCTTGCAAATAAAATGCGCTCAGCTCTCACCATGCTTGGCATTATAATTGGTGTTCTGGCCGTTATTCTCTTGGTCTCAGTTGGTCAGGGCGTAAAGAGCTCTGTTACTTCTGAAATTAGAGGGATGGGCTCAAACTTAATATTTGTAATGCCAGGAGAAGTCGACTTTAGCTCAGGGCAGGAGAGTTTCACGAATAAATTAAGGATCGAACACGTTCGCAAGATAGCGCGAGAAGCAGCATATGTTAAGAATGTTGGTGCACTGATACAGAGCAAAGGGTCAGTAAAGTTTGGGAGCAAATCGAGACGGCCGGTGGTTTATGGTGCAATGGAGAACTTTACAAGCATGATGAATTATTCGGTTGCCGAAGGTTCTTTCATAACGGAGACCCATGTTAATGGCAGCAGGAAGGTTGCAGTAATTGGCAGTACAGTTGCTAATGATCTCTTTGCTGGTTCCAATCCAATAGGAAGTCGTTTAAGTATTGAGGGGCAAAAATTTACTGTAATTGGAGTAATGGAGTCTAAGGGCCGCTCTATGGGGGTCGATCAAGACGATGTCGTCTATATTCCAATAACGGTTGCACAACGGGTCTTTGGGATTGATTGGGTCAACCACTTGATTGTTGAGGCAAGGGATGAAGAAAGCACAGATTTGGCGGTTGAAGAGGTAAAAAGGATTCTTGGCAAGGTCCTGAATAAAAGAGATTTTTCTGTCACAACGCAAGCTGAAGCGCTTAAGATGATGGAAAGAATCATGGGCACCTTAACACTGATGCTTGGCGGTATAGCTGGTATTGCTCTATTTGTTGGAGGGATTGGCATTATGAACATAATGCTGGTCTCAGTTACTGAGCGGACGAGAGAAATAGGTATCCGGAAAGCAATTGGTGCTAAAACCCATGATATTCTTGTGCAATTTATTATAGAGGCGACGACCTTAAGCATCATTGGTGGGCTTGCAGGCATAGGCTTTGGAATTGCCGGGTCCTTCCTGCTAAGAATGGCGTTGCCAAGTGAAATTACTGTTTGGTCTGTTGCTCTTGCTTTTATATTTTCTGCAGCAACCGGTATATTTTTTGGTGCTTATCCGGCCTTTAAAGCTTCACGCCTTAGTCCTATTGAAGCACTTCGCTATGAATAGTATGATCAACCACCGTATTTATGCTACAATGATTCATTGTTGTGCGTTGCAAATACCCGTTATGACTTGCTGGCGGTTAAAATGGACAATGACCTTATGGATATAAACGAAACTGCTGAATATCTGAGAATAAGCAGGGAAGTGCTGGAGGCAACTGTTGAATACTGAGGCCTTCCGGCAATCAAAACCCACGGTCAGTGCTGGTTTAGTCGTGACGAGGTTGATGCCTGGATGATTAGGAAAGGCAGAAAGGTTGGTGGACGGGAATGTCCTACCTAGATATTCTAAAAAGCGATATTAATCCTTTAACAAAACGCGTAATTTTTGCTGGTATGCTAACTATGGCTCTAGAAAAGGAAGGCTTTTCACCTGTTGTGACCAATAATTATGCAGTTGAGCTTTATACTCAAGGAAATTACGAGGCCGAGACGATAGACATTGTTGCGCCAGTTGAGCTAATCAATAAGGTATTGCCAAGCTGGGATTTTGCAAGAGATGGCGATTTCTGGGTTAATCAAGACCTTGGCATTAAAGTGAAGTCGCATGCAGAAGACCTTGATGAAAAAGAAATGCAAAGGGTTGCTGAGATTAACTTTAATGGAGCAACGATTTATTTATTAGGGGTCGATGATTTAATTGTAAATAAGCTTACTGATTTTGCTTCAACCGATGATAGACAGGACTATATATGGGCTCAAGAAATAATGGAACTTTTCATAAACGAGATTGATTTGGATTATTTAAGAGATCGAGCAGCAGAGAAAGGTGTTTACGAGCCGCTTCAGTCGATAATCAACGAGATTTTACCTTCGGAATTTTACAAATAACTGCTAACTTCCTGCCCCATGTTTTTTCTCCTTGCAACAGCTTTGGCAATCATGTTTTTATTTTGATTTGCGCCAGAAATTAACCAGCTGTGGGAAAATATACGCAAGAGATAATGCAAGAGATAATAAAATGGTGGTGAAGTCATGGAGCAAAGAGCGCCGGAAGCAGATATTGTAATGCAGGATTACGCTTTCCAGCCGGATGAAATTTACATAAGTCTTGGGTCAGAGTTGACGTGGGTTAATAACGATTCTGTTACGCATACTGTGACAGCTGACGACGGCTCATTTGATTCGGGCAGTCTTAGACAAGGTGATAGTTTTAGCTTTACTTTTAAAGAGAAAGGAACATTTAAATACCATTGCAGACTTCACCCAAGGATGCACGGAACCGTCGTTGTCGAGTAGCAAACTTGGCTTGCAGGCAACAAGGTTGCTTTCAGTTGTTGCTTATAATAGGCTTGTAATTGATGAGAGCATATTTGTGTTCAGCAATAAGCAAAAAGTGGTTTGCGATAGCCCTAGTTTTATCTTGGGTTGTCTTCTTGTTGGGTTGCAGTAGCGGGATTGAAAGTTCAAATACTACTTCCGATAAAATACCCGCTAAGCAAGAATCAACCAGAGAAACCGTTGCAGGTGGGGGCAACATGAAGCTCTTTTCCAGTGCTTTTAGCAATAACGGATTTATACCTGCAAAATATGCCCGGGATGGCGTAGCAGGCGGCCAGAACATCTCAATTCCTTTAAACTGGAAGGGCGCACCCGCTGGTACCAAATCCTTTGCCCTAGTGATGGTTGATATTAGCGCAAGGAACTTTGTCCATTGGATGGTAGTAAATATTCCTAGCAGCATTACTTATATTGGAGAGGGAGCTTCTGGCAAAAATATGCCACCAGGTTCAATCGAGCTTCTTAACAGTTTTGGCACTTCTGGCTATGGTGGGCCTCAGCCGCCGCCAGGCTCTGGCGTGCATGATTATGTAACCACTGTATATGCGCTAGAGGTTGGCCAGCTGACGCTACCCGATGATTCGTCTTACGATGATTTTCTGCAAGCTATTGAAGGAAAAGTTTTAGACAAAGCAAGCATTATTGGAAAATTTTCTCGCTAGATTTCATCATTAGCTAATCTCTGCCAAAATATAGGGCATAAATCCTCCTTTTTGAGATTGCCACGTCGCCCTAACGGGCTCCTCGCAATGACACTTCTTCTTTTGCCGGTCCCCTGTCTGCTTTTTGCCGGTCCCCTGTCTGCCTTCAGGCCCTCTATAATTCCCCTCCCTTGAGGGGAGTACAGTATATAGATTTCTTTTTGTTCCCTTCCCTTGAGGGGAGGGGCTAGGGGAGGGTGAGCCGGTCTCCTGTCCCCATCTCCCGTCCCCGGTCCCTGGTTTGTTCTTGTGCCCGTCTCCCGTCTGCTTTTATGCCTGTCTCCCGTCCCCGGTCCCTGGCCTGGTCTTTATTTGAGATTGCCACGTCGCCCTAGCGGGCTCCTCGCAATGACACTTCTTCTTTTGCCGGTCCCATGTCCCCGGTCTCCGGTCTGTTTTTGAACCCACCTCCTGTCCCTGTGGGGCTCCTCCTAAGAAAACACTTCTCCTACTAGAATGTTTTCTTCACTTAACCACCCAGCTTCAGGTGGGTGGGTGCCTCGCAATGACAAAAATAGCCAAATTGCAAAATCCCTGAGTATCTACCATGCATACTTTGATCGGCAGCCTCTGAATAGCATTATTTATAAAGGGAATAAAAAACAAAAGTATAAAAGGTTGCGGAAGTGACTACAGGGGGAGAGATGGTTATTTTTGACGATGAGGAGGATTTTAAACGGGAAAAGCTTAATGCAGGGAAGTGGGCTAAGGTAATTTTTGATATCAAAGATTTCGATTCTAGGCTGATAGACAGAGCGCTTATTGGCTGCGCGGTTGAGCAATACCAGTGGACAACCTACCAAAATCTTGCCTCAAAATCGAATATTTCAGAAACAAAAGAGGCATTTATTCGTAACGGTTTTGAGGAGGAAAAGCATCTTATAAAAATTGGGTCGCTTATACAACCGCTGATCAGATCAAAATCACTTAGTGAGACAGATACCATTGATTCCCTTATGAAGCAAAACACTGTATGGTTAGAGACTGCAATCATAACCGAAGTTGCAGAGTTTGCGCAAGTTGAAGCCCATCAGATAGCAAAGGATGTCTTAGACCATCTTTTATTAGATCACATGACTCATGCAAGCATAATTGCCAGTGCTTTTGCAGACGAGATTGATGTTAGCAAGATAGTAGACGGTAGGTATCACTTGCAGGAAGGGCGCCCTTTGCAGGACCAAATGGCGGGCGTAAAGAGCGTAGTAAGGCAGTACTACAACCGATTAAAAGTCGGTATCGAAACCAAAGTTCGGATACATACTATCATATCTTTGGAAACCTATATTCTGAGCCAGTACCAAAATTTTCTAAAGCTAATAACTGATGAACGCTTACGAGAACTTTATGCAACAATCTGTGCTGTTGAGGCAGACCACGTATCGATGCTAAATTCCTTAATTGATCCATCTGAGCCAGCTCTTGAGCTTGCAATAACGGGAGAGTTAGCTGAAATATATAACCATAAAAGAAGCATGAGATTGGCAGATAAGAAAATTGAAACTCCCTTTAAGGATGCTTTTGGCGAGGACCTCGAGCACTTGCAAATACTGGCTGATATTGCAGATGATCTGGGCATTGTTGAGCTTATAAACCGTATTCCTGTTGATATTCCCGCACCCGAGCCTTCACTTACTATAGATGGGTATATCACTGAGCTAATCGCTTCTCACGGATGACCAAAGCGCCTTTCTTAAGAGTGCCAGCTTTTAGAAATCCCCACAGAAGTAAGGCAGCCCCAACCATCTCCGCTGGGTAGAGGCCTTCTGCCCTCCCCGCCCTAGCCATCGAACCCACACCAGCTATTACAATGGTTCCTATAATAATCAAGATGTTGGCTTGAACTCGGTATGCGTACTCTTTCTTGCCCATGAAACGAAATATTGAAAGAGCGGAAATTCCAAGAAGCAAGAGACTTCCCGGAATGGTTAAGAACATGGAGTAAAGGCGAGGAAATGTTCCTGATGGGCCAAGTGGTTTTCCGCTTACAGTAATTCCTGCTACTAGGTCTTTTGCGATAAGCTCGGTATTAAATGTTCCATAAAAAAACAAGCCCATTATGATAAGGATATAGATAAGAAAGAGATGCCCCCACATTTTCCGGCGCGTTGCAAGATAGATTGAACCCAAGCCTAGAAAACCTACTAAAGCAGCTGCAATAACAATATAGATTCGGTAAACAGTATGGTCCCAAGTTCCTGTATACTCTGAGTATGCCTCCATTGCTGCTGCTGTTGCATACAAAAGAAAACCAATAAACCAGGAAAGTTGGTGAGGTTTTTTTCGCTCAAAATACTGAGCAAGAAGCAAACCTGCAAAAACAAAACCTATTAATGCTGTGGCTCCAGCCCAAGCCCAATGGGCCCAAAAAGAAGGCGAGTCCATAATCCCACTTTCAATGGCATTTTTTATAGCTTAATTCTAATACAGAATGCTTACGGTGTCATTAAATCTTTTTTGCGTGGTTATGCTGCATATTCACTTAATCTTCGGAGCTCATCAATTATAGCATCGCAGAAGGCTTCTAAGTCAGACGGGCCTCTGCCGGTAACCAAATTACCATCAATGACGACTGGCTCGTCGTAGTAAGTTGCCCCAGCATTTTCCAGATCTATTCTTATCGATGGCCAGCCTGTGACATTTTTATTCTTTAGTATATCAAGCGATATTAATACCTGAACACCGTGGTGGATTGCTCCAACAATCTTGCCCGAATCATACATGTCTCTTATGAAGCTAAGTGCCGAGCTGCTTGCTCGTATATCGTCAGGCGTATAGCCATCCGAGATTATAACAGCGTCGAAATTATAAGAATGAGCTTCTTCATAAGATACTCCCACAGATATCTGAACTTGCTTGTTCCAGTCTGTAAGTGTTTGGTCTGCTTTATCTCCGACTATGCTGATTAGTGCACCTGCCCTAGAAAGGCAAGCGCGTAGCCCGTCCAGCTCGGCTGCATCGAAATGGTCCGACAGTATTAGCGCAATTTCTTTTCCTGAAATCGACATGAAAATCCCTCCTTGGCAGTTGATTTTCCCTCTTGTAAAACAAAAGAAACACTCCGCAGCGGTGGGGAATGTTGGGTTCATATAGTTTTATGACCATTTGTCACGGGTAAAATCTGCACTTAGCAAAATGGAGGGATGTCTTATGCAGGCAAGAGGAAGGACCGTTGCCGTGCTAATGCCAAATCATTTTAATGCAAGCCTGTTCAGGACTATCCAGGAATGCATGGTTGGGGCAGGTGGGAGTGTTATGATTGTTGGCTTTAAGAAAAATGAGCCCTTAACAGATAGCACGCGCAAGGAGGTATTAACGATTGATATTGCAACCGATGATCTAAGGCTTGGTGATTATGATGCACTTGTTATCTTAGATAGTGCCACGCCTGAAGAAATGATTGCTAGTAAAGAAAATTTAGGTCTTATATCAAGGTCGTATGAGCATCAGAAGATAATTGGGGCTGTTGATAGAGGAGTAGAGCTGCTAGTTGCATCGTTGGGGTCGTTGCTAAGCGGGAGAAGGATGACGGGACCTGCGGAATCAAGAATTGATTTGGAGAGTTCTGGAGCTATCGATGTAGATGAAGATGTTGTAGTAGATGAGCTTTTCATAACTGCAAAAACGGCTGATAGCGCGGAGCGTTTTTGTCAGATACTTCTAGATATTTTTCAGGCAAGGGGTGGATTAGCAGCTTAAAAGTTTGCTCTAGGCTGTTAATGGCCTATCATTTATATCAATATCGCAGAGCTTTGAAGTCATGGCTATACAATGCAATGAGTCATCTCTGCTGGCAATTCTATCAAGGGCATTGATAGCATCTTCATCAAACTTTGTCCCACTGTCTTGCTTTAGTTTTGCAATGGATTCCTCAACAGACATAGCTTTGTGGTATGGGCGACCTGAAATCATCGCCTCAAAAGTGTCCGCGTCTGCAATTATCCTAGCATACAATGGAATTTCGTCTCCTTTTAAGCCATACGGATAACCGCTACCGTCAAGTCTCTCATGATGATAGAGAACTGCTTTAAGCACTGGTTGCAACCTGGTTCCTTGCAAAATTTGCTCACCGATAATTGGGTGTGGTTTAAGTTTCTCGAATTCCTCTTCGGTAAGGGGTTCAGACTTAGCTAAAATATAATCAGGAACTGCTATTTTGCCAATGTCGTGTAGTAGGCCGGCAATTCTTAAATGCTCAACTTGGTTGGGGGACAATCCAAGTTCAAGACCGATTAGACCTGCAATCATGGAAACACGCTCTGAATGGCTGTGAACGCTCTGATCTTTTGCTTCTACATGGGATATGAGTGCATGGAGCATGTCCATGTAGTAAGATTCTTCTGTTAGCCATTTATCTTCTTGCGGGTCGAGTTTGACCAGTGGCTCCCCATTGTATATGGAGGTCATATTCTTACCATTTCTTTTTGAGTGATACATAGCAACATCAGCTGCCTCAATGATACTTTCCTTATCAGTAGCATGGTCTGGGAATGTTGAGATACCAAGGCTTATTGTGATTTTCCCAATATCTGGTATAGTTTGAGAAGCAACATCCATCCGTAACCTTTCTGCAACCGTGTATGCCTCATATGAGGTAGTCTCGGGCAAGATAATTGCAAACTCCTCGCCGCCAATTCTGCACGGGATATCGGTTTCACGCACCTGTGCTTTCATTCTATCGGCCAATAACTGGAGTGCTGTGTCGCCCTTCTTGTGGCCAAAGTTATCGTTTACTTTCTTGAAGTCGTCAATATCAATGACAATAAGGCTTAGCGGATGTTTATAACGATCGGACCTCATTAACTCGTTTGTTAAGCTATCCTGGAAATAGCGGTGGTTATAAAGACCTGTCAAGCTATCTGTATAGGCTCTTTCCTCAAGGCATTGGCGATTTACCTCAAGTGCTTCGCTCATGATGTTGAAACTTGTTGCAAGCTCATCGATTTCTCTTACGCCAGAGTAGTCAATACGTTGTTTATAGTCACCTTCTGCAATTAGCCTTGCTCTTTTGGCCATTACTTTAATGGGTTTAGTAACCTGATAACCAACTATATAAGCGACAATAATTGAGACCAGCAGAGCAGCAAGGCTAACAGATAAAATAGCAATTGCATTGTCTCTTTTAGCTTGATTACTATGTGATATGGAGGTTAGCGTATATACTTTAATCTTATTACCGCCGCTTGTTTTTAAATCAAAGCGGTCAATAAGACAAGGCTCACCATCCATGGTGTGAATCTCAGTTAAGTTATTTGAATAATCAAGGCGTTCTTCTTCATAGCTGTGGTTTATGGCTTCTTCTTCCGCTGCACTTGAAGAGCCAACGAACAAGTTATCAAAGCTTATTACAACATCTGCTCCAGTCCCCTTTTTTATCTCTTTAATAAGGGTTTTGCTAATTTTATTTCCAACCAGCACAAGACCAACAAGTTTGCCATCCCTAGACCGGATTGGTGCAACGGCGGTAAGCCATATTTCATTGCCAGACCTTACAAACAAAGCAACGCGTTCCAAATCAAATCCTGCATTCACAAGGATAGAGGGGGTTGGCAAAGAAGACCCTAAACGTATAATCTCAGTACCTTTTGCATCTATTATTTTAATACCATCTACATTAAAAGTTACTTTAACAGGAATAAGTTTTCTAACAAGCGCTGCGCTATCTTTTTGCTCTACGCCCTCTCTTATAGAAACGTCTGATGCAAGCATGATTGCTTCTGGCATAAGGCGTGCTTCGTTATCCATTAGAGCTTCTTTAATTAAATGCTTAGCATGCTCAATCTCTTTTTTAACTGTCTGGTCGCTTTGGACTTCCATTAGATGAAGTGTTATTAAAACTGTTAGCAAGACCCCGACAAAAGAGATTAAGACAATCGGTATTAATATTTTTTTCCTAATATCAATTTGCTGGTATCTCATCTATTTCTTATCCTTAGCAGGCAGATAGCCATTTTTAACTAATAGTTCGCGTGCTTCCTTGCTATATGCAAAGTTTATAAACGGCTTAATTGTTTCATTCTGGTCTAGCGCCCCAATACTAACTGGTCTCATTACTTGGTAGGAGCCATTTCTCATATTGGCAATGCTTGGCTCAATACCGTCAATCTTTAATACTTTTACGTTACTGTCTTTTCTTGCTAGAGGGGCTGAACAGTAACCTATTGAATAGGGAGTGCTAGAGACAGCGTTGATCATGTCGCTTTCAGTCTCTAAAATGACTGTATTTTCAGTTATTGCTAAATCATCGCCAAAGACAAACTTTCGCATTGCTAACTTGGCTGTTTCATCCTCGCTTCTATCGCAGATAATGATAGGCGAGCTTGCCTTTGCTATTTTATTCCAGTTTCTAATTTTACCTGCATATATGTCTCTAACTTGTTGCACAGTTAAGCTTTCAATGGGAACGTTTTTATTTACTATTACCGCAATGGCATCATATAAAAGAACATACGCATTAAGACCTGGCTGTTTTTCCTCTGGCTTCAAATCTCTGGCAAATATTCCTATATCTAAGGTTTCGTTGGCTACTTGCTTTAATGCAGATGAAGTCTTTGAGCCTGGTCTATATTCAAATGTTACCCCAGGGTGCTTTTTCGAGAAGGCATCTGTCAATATCTTTATAGCTGGAGTGCCTGCCCGAGAACCGCCTATCACAAAGTGACCGTTATATTCTGGTATCTGACCTGGTGTGTCGCTATCGACTAAATCAGTGGTACTTGCGCATCCGCTAAGAAAAATCATGGCTAGCAAAAGCATAATAGCTAGTGTTGCTAGTATTTTTGACATGTCACGCCCCTCAAAACCAACTAAGTTCTTGCCAGTTAAATTAGATGCAGTTAATTATCTTTATACTTATCGACATAGTTGGGTAAAAATTAAGGTATTTTTACTGCGGAAATGAATATATGTTGCTAGCGTAGTAGTAGCCATGTACGTCAGATGTAGTAATAGAAGATCAAAAGTAAACACAGATTTTAGAAAAATGTTGCCCGAAGTTTGGGTACACTTATTGGTGGATTACGGGAGGTGATATTGTGAGGTTTTTAGTCATAGATCGCGGGGGAACAATTCAGCTTGAGCCGTCTGAGGCAAAGAGTCTCTTCCTAAAGGCAAGGGACTGGGTTAGTGATATGATGAACCGAGGCAAAATAGAGCTGTCTTATGCACTTGCTGGGCAAATGGCAAGCGTAATGGTTTATAACGTTGAATCGCATGAAGAGCTTGATGATTTGCTTCAGGAATATCCGTTGAGCAATTATTCGGTTTTTGAAATATATCCGCTATCGGATGTGCTTCACTCGTTTGAAACAGCAAGCCAAACTTTAGGGATGGCAAGGCCAATGGCAGCTTAGTTCCCCATTCCAGTTTTTGAATCCCATACAACCCACTGGCCTTTGTTATTCTTTATAAAGGTCCAGTTTGTAAACCATGTGCCGTTTTGGCCAAGGTCCATTGTTACCTTTACTGTGCCTATATGGCCTTTGATTTCTGGTGGGTTAACTTTATAGCTTTGCATTCCATAAGACTCTCGCTCTTGCGCAAATTTGTTGACGTCGCTCTGGCTTTTTTTAGATATAGGCTGCATATCAAATGCTGTTTGCCAGTCTTTGTTTCTCCAAGCTACGTAATATTTTTCGCAATATTTATCAAGTGCCATATCTTTTGGAACAAGTGTAGCTGGCTCGCTTGAACTAACTGGCTTATCTGGGAGTTGAGAGACTGCAGAGGGTTGGGGAGCTACTTGATTAGATTGCGGAGGCACTTGGTTGTATGTTGCAGGCTGGTTTGCGTAATTGGCCTCCTGCGATGAGTTTGTCATCGTTACTGCTGCGTAAACAACTAAAATAAGCACGCATGCTCCGATTATTGCAATCGGAAGAATTTTCTTGTAATCCACTGTAAACTTCCTTTCCATACATGTGAAAATTTTTACTTGCTTACTAGGGTATCCTAAATATTTATAACTTTCAAGCTGCGCTTGATATTCAAGTTATTTAATATCCATAGTCAACTAATCACCTATAGCTAACATACCTATAGTTAACTAATTTTTCCAAGTTCAAGGAGTGCTTTTCTTAAAACCTCCTTACCTTTTTCACTCATTCCAACAAGGGGAAGTCTAACCGGGCCTGAAGGCAGGCCCATCCAGGCTAAAGCTTGCTTTACTGGTACGGGGTTTGGTTCAACGAAAAGAGCATTTATTATATTAAGGGTTCGGTAGTGTATATCACGAGCAGCATCAATGCTCCCAGCATCAACTAACTTAACCATTTGATCTACTTCTTTCCCTATTACATGGCCAACTGCAGCAACAGCACCATGTCCACCTAAACATAGAATAGAGAATGTAAGCGCATCCTCACCTGCATAAACATGAAAATTTCGGGCATGCGTTTCCTTGATGATTTTCATGGTTTGTATAATATCGCCCGAAGCATCCTTTAAGCCAACAACCGTATCCAGCTCTGAAAGCTTAATGATAGTTTCAGGCTCGATGTTTCTTGATGTTCTGCCGGGGATGTTATAGATGATGATGGGCAAATCCGTTGCCTTAGCGATTTCCTCAAAATGCCTCATTATACCAGCCTGGCTTGGCTTGTTATAATAAGGTCCAACCTGAAGAGTACCGTCAA
>ENA-ORXB01002041-ORXB01002041.1-sediment-metagenome-genome-assembly--contig:-NODE-2041-length-19361-cov-4.047397_pt1 | contig 19361 bp, 15 predicted proteins | sample MGYA00237863_ERZ511475 | MGnify/ENA primary metagenome ERZ511475 (study PRJEB26305, sample SAMN06343858) | sediment metagenome | isolation source: hot spring sediment | place: Canada: British Columbia... | reverse complement strand
CTTGTTTAAATTTAGCTTTAACCTCTTTAACAATCCTATGCTAAAATCTACTGGTCAATATGTCTATACCAAGTGCCCATAATTTTTAACCTCCTGCAACAGGTGGAAAGAAACTTATTATATCACCACTATTTATCTTTTTTTCATAGTCATTACAAATAATTCCATTAATTACTACAATGAGTGGTTTGTTTTTTAGGGATAGAAGCTCTATTAGATTGGCAACAGTAGCTCCTTCTGGCAATTGGAGGGGATACTCTCCATTTTTATCTGCTAATATACCTTCAGGAGCTACAAGCCCACCAAAGAGTTTAACCTTTATTAACAAACCGCTCATCTTATTTTTTCCTTTTACCAATTAAAAAATTTGTCTAAATCCCCATCTTTAACCATAAATACTGTATTATGAGGTGGTAATGGTTCTTTATAGAAAAACTTAGGTAATCTATCTTTCTGTGAAGTAAAACCAGCTTTTATGTTAAAATCCCTTTCCATTTTTAAAATGTTTTTTCCATACTCTATCACATCATTATCTGTCATATTCCAGCCATAAAAGCTATTTATTATATCAAGGAGTGCCTTGAATGTATCCTGTTGATCCAGCAATGCAAAAGCAATAAAAAGACACATACCAGTAGAATCTATAAAGGCTGTAGCAATCTGCAAATTCCTTGAAAGCTCCACCTGCCCTTCAGGTTTTAGTGGATCTACAAATCCTCCAGACTTTAATACATTTGCAGCTATAGAATATCCAGCAGTATGATCTGCTCCCATAGGACTTGTTGCATATGTAACTCCTATACCTTGAGCTGCCCTTGGATCATAAGCTGGTAGTCCCTGACCTTTTACCACCGGTACCCTATCTACACCAAATGCTCTACCCGTATACTCAGCACCATTCCCTATAATCCTTCCTAAGTATGTCCCTTCTTTTATCTCATTTAAAAGTTTTATTGCACCATCTGCATCTCCCCATTTCAGTAATCCCGCTTCCATAGTAACTCCTATTGCAACACCCATCTCTATGGTATCTAACCCAATTGTATCACATAGAAAATCCATCATCGCTATTTTGTCTATATCGTCTATTCCACAGTTCCCACCTAACGCCCATACAGTCTCATATTCTGGCTGCTTGGTAAGATAATGCCCGTCTTTGTCGTGATATATCCCGGAACACCTAATCACACAGCCTCTATGGCATCCGTGTGTGGGATTACCACCTCTTTCTTTTTCTAATTGCGCTTCCACTTCCCCACTTATTTTTCTCGCACCAGCAAATTGCCCTTCTTTAAAATTATATGTGGGATATGCACCAACTTCATTTATTATGTTTGTTAAAACATTTGTACCATACGCTGGAAGCCCCTGACCTGTTACAGGATGTTTTTGCAAACCCATTACAAATCTTTTATTGGCATCTTTAAACCCTTCCGGATCTTTTGGCTCTAAAGTCCTGGTATCACTCTCGTCTATTATTATCGCCTTTACGCCTTTTGCTCCCATCACCGCACCAACTCCACCACGACCACAATGCCTCGTTGGCCTTAGCTCCATATCAGTGCAGGCTACTGACGCACCAGATAGCTTCATCTCTCCTGCAGGTCCTATTGACATTACAGCTATCTTTTCACCGTATTCTTTCTTTAACCTCTCTACTAAATCATAGTTGGTTAACATCTTAAGAGAGTTATCTTTTATCACTCTTATACCACTCTTACTTACTTCAATCTTATATATATCTCCATCCTTTGGTTTGCCCTCTATTACTATCCCACCTATACCTAATCTCGCTAAAGCCTGTGCTGGTTGACCACCGGCATTTGATTCTTTTATCCCACCCGTTAGCGGACTTTTACAGCCCACAGATATCCTCCCAGACATGGCTGAAGCACTACCACTCAATAACCCGGGGGCTATTACAAATTTGTTTTCTTCACTAAGGGGATGACTCAATGGATCCACTTCACTGGAAACAATCGCTGATGTTAAACCCCTGCCTCCCAATTTCTCATATCTGCCCATGGGCTCCTCTCTTACTTCAGGATTACCTTTGCTCATATTAATTCGAATGATTCTTTTCATACACATCCCTCCTTAAAAAGTTTTAAATTACACAATTAAAAAGGTCTCCACACCAAAGACAGGCACCACAGGGAATCTCATTAGAGTAGCAATCATATATAAAATTTTCCAACTCCATAAGATCACATAATGCAAAATTACAATCATAACAATATGGATATTCATATTTCGTAACAGTTTCGCGAAATTTTTTGTATGGATCTCCATTATAAATATCTATGGGTTTCTCAAGATTTATATTTCCAAAGCTAACTTTTTTTACCTTTTTATGGAGATTCCCTATAAAACATTCAAAGTTATGCCATAAAAAAAAGCACGGAGAGACATCTCCGTCCACTGAAACAAACATACAATTATTTTCGATAAACTCACATTTTCTATTACTTCTTGGATGAATAGCTGGGATTTTGAACTTTATTTTGTTCTGTGAACAAATTTCTTTAACCCTGTATAATAGAGACTCTACGGTGTTTAAGAATTCATTGTCCATCTCCATCAGCTTTTTTAAATTTAATGTTAGACCAATACTTTCTGCATCTTCATACATTGATTTGTAAAGATTATGTGTTTCTAAGTTGTAATCTACATTTTCTGCAGCTTTTTTCTTTGCCACATCTAACCAGTCTTCAAATGAATATCCTTTTTCATACAGGATTTTTGACCATTTTTCGAAAATTCTGACTGATGCATCATTATTTGTGTCATAAGCAACCTTGGAAACTAAAGACTGAGAAGATGGTATGAGATGTGAAATTATAAGAAAATCTATTTTAAAAGATAAAAGCCCCTGTAAAATTTCTAAAAGCTCACTAAGATTGTCCTTCGTTAGAACAATTTCTGCACCATATGTAAGATTTTTGAATTGTTCTTTTAATTTTGATAATATTTGAAAACTTTTTTCAGCATTATTGAGGCTGTGAAATTGAAAACCACCCGCTAACCTATCCACAGAAATACAAAAATTGGAAAGCCCGCTTTCTATGAGAGCAATAGCCTTTTCTTCAGTTAAAAGATACCCATTTGTTTGGATACTTATGTTTGAATTAACCTGCATTCTACTTTTTGCAAATCTAACCATCTCATAAATTTCTGGATTTAAAAGGGGTTCTCCAAAGCCAGAAAAAACCAAGCTTTCCAAATGGGGCAAAAGATCTGCCATTTTTAAAAACTCATTAAGATCCATAAAAGATTTTTGTCTTGAACCATTTTTTTGCATCAAAAAACACATTTGACACTCAAAATTACACTCATTAGAAATTTCTACAATAAGTCTCTCAGGTTTCATCACTAAAGTAAATTTAGCAAAAAAATAGGAAAATTCAAGTTTAAAAAAAGATAAGGGACATTTATATAAATCTGTGTTATGCGCTTTAAATTTTACATTCAACTCCACAAATTTCGTTGAAGTAAATAATTGCCTTGTTAATGTCACTGCTTTTACCAACAAATATTATTATGTCATTTTCTAAAAAGGTGAAGTCTGGTGGAGGATTAATAATTAGATTTTCACCCCTTTTTATAGCTATAATTGTAACATTTGTTTTCTTTCGAATTTCAAGTTCCTTTATGCTTTTATTGATAAGATTACATTTATCAGTTACAAGATAGCTTTCTATCTCAAGTTCTTTTAGTGCAAACCGATGGTCATATAAACTATGTTTTGATACAGTTGGTTTTCTTAAAATTTTATAGCTTTCTTCTCTAAGTTTTTCTGAAATATCAAGAATAATATTTGTTGGAAAGTGATAATATTTAAGAACCCTGGATGAAATTTCTATTGACGTTTCAAACTCTTCAGGTATAACTTCATTGGCACCTAATTTTTTTAAGTCTTCTACTTCTACTAAATATCTTGTTCTAACAATTATATAGATGCTTTTATTTTCTTTGCGAATAATTGAAACGATTCTTCTCGTTGCAGCAGCATCAGATATGGCTATTACCACCACTCTTGCCTGATTTAATCCCAGGTGGTGCAATAAATCTATACTTGTTCCATCTCCATAATAAATTGGCTCTCCTTTCCTTTTAAACTCAGAAACTGTTACACTATTTAATTCAAGGATTACATAGGGAACAGAGGATTCTTTTAAAATTTTAGCTAAATTCCTTCCATTCAAACCAAAACCTATGATAATTACATGGTCACTTTTTTTGATTGCTCTGACCTCTTCAAAATCCTTTCTTGATTTAAAAATATTTTTTAAAAAACCCATTTTCATATGTTGCTCGGCAATTTTATAAGCTAAATTTATCATAAAAGGCGACACTATCATTGTAATTACTGTAACAGATAAAATCAGCTGGTATAAATTATCGCTAATTAAATTTGCATTTTTTCCAGCAAAGGCTAAAACAAAGGAAAACTCACCTACCTGGGCAAGACTCAAAGAATTTATTACTGAAACCCTAAGAGAAAGCTTTAAGAAATAAGAAACAAGAAAAAGAGCAAAAATCTTTATTAAGATTACGATAATTAGGCAGCTTAATACCAAAAGGATATTTTCTACAATAAAGTGCACGTTCATTAACATACCCACAGATACAAAAAAGAGCCCCATGAAACTCTCTTTAAAGGGAAGCACATCAGACAAAGCCTGATGGGCATAATCAGATTCTGATATAATTAATCCAGCAAGAAATGCCCCAAGTGCAAGAGATAACCCCACATACGAAGTAATTATTGCAATACCAAGGCATATTACAATTATAGTGATAATGAAAAGTTCTCTGCTTTTTGTCTTAACTATTTGATGTAAGAAATATGGGAAAATAAATCTCGAACCTGCTAAAACAAATAAAATAATAAATCCGGCCTTAGATAATTTAAAAAAAAGTTCTTTAGCAGTAATATCTTCTCCAGCCAATAGAGGAATAAGAAGCATGATAATCACTACAAATAAATCCTGAAAAATCAAAATCCCAATCATGGTTTTACCATGAGGGGTATCTATATCTCCCTTATCAGCAAGGATTTTTAAAATTACCGCAGTACTGCTCAAAGAAACCAAAAAGCCTAAAAAAATCGCAATCTTTATACTTTTAAAAAAATAGTATGACAAAAGAGATATCGCGAGAGTAGTTATAAATATCTGAAGTAGCCCACCACCAAAAACAATTTTTTTGACCTTTAACAGTTTTTTTATGGAAAACTCAATGCCAATTGAAAAAAGAAGCAATACAACACCTATTTCAGCAATGACTTCAATATCGTGAGTATTTACAACAATGCCAAGTAAAGAAGGACCAATTAAAATACCCGCGAACAAAAAACCTACTAAAGAAGGTATTTTAACCTTTGTTAAAATAAAAACAATTATAGCTGAGACAATAAAAATAATTTCGATAATCCCAAGAAATTCCATAGAAAAAGTTTAATAGATAAAAAAAATAATTCAAATATTAAATTTTTTAGATATTTAGCATAAATTTGAAATTTTTTGTACATCTTTGATCAGTAGTCATGAAAACTGAAAAAAATATTTTTTCAGTTTGTTAAAATATGAAAAAAATTAGTTTTTAATTTTTTTCAATAAATTTGGAAATGTCTTACTCAAAGCTTCATGTAAATTTTCTTTGTTAAACTCATAATCCCTTAAAAAAAACATTTCTGATGCCTTGATGTACAGTGCATAGGGATCATTAACTATACTCTCAATATTATCAAACACGAGATTGAAAATATTCTTATTTTTTAACTGATCACCAATTTTTTTTGCTCTTTCAATAAACTTATTTATCTGGAAAAAAATAACATCCCCAATATTTTTAATTTCATCTTTATGACCAGGGAGAAAAATTTTATCTTCAATATTTTTAATTCTTATAATTGTTTCTATAAATGCATCAAAGTTACTAAATCTCTTTTCAAAATTATTTAAATCCACACTTAATAACGGTGTACTTACTATTTCTTCTAAAAATACGTCTCCAGACACGGCATAATTATTTAATATATAAATTAAATCACTTTGAGAATGCCAGGGAGCATATATCACCTCTATCCCCATGGATCTAATTTCCTCGATATTATCTTCAACAATATAACCATCTTCAATATGTGGTAACTCGCTTTCAAAATATTTAATGAGTCCTTCTATTTTAAAAAGAGTGTCCTTTGAAAAACCTTCATCAACTAAAATTTTGCATGTTCCTTCAATTACTTTTTCAAAATTCTTATTTCTTATATAGTCATATTTAGGGAAAAAAATTTTTGCTTTACTTTTTTGTTTCACATAATTAATTATTCCATAATGGTCCACATGACAATGGGTTATAAAAATAGCATCTATAGATTTTAAATCGATATTTTTCTGATAATACTCATAAACATTTGGAGAGTTAGGGCCTAAATCAAACATAACTCTCCTTCCATTTACTTCAAATATGTAAAAGTTAACAGGTCCAACGGTATAAATGGTATCTACAGTATGTTTCTCAAAAACCAAATCTCTCCTCCCCAAAATACTTAAAGGTTAAGCAGTGAATGGTGAATAGTGAATGATAAAACGTAAGTCGTAATAACGTTTTTCACCTATCACATCTTACTTCTTACATAATCACCAATCGCCCATCACCACTTCTCTATAACATATCCCCCATTGCCTATAGCCCATTGCCGTTTATCTTACAATTCTTTTCTTAATCTCATCTTTTAAAACCGGAATTACTTTAAACAAATCGTCAACTATACCATAAGTAGCAGTTTTAAAAATTGGTGCTTCTTTATCAGTATTTACGGCAACAATAATATCTGAAGTTCTCATTCCTGCTAAATGCTGAATTGCACCTGAAATACCAAAGGCAAAATAAATTTTAGGTTTAACCGTCTTCCCTGTCTGTCCTACCTGATTGTCATATGGCACCCATCCTGAATCCACAGCTGCTCTTGAAGCACCAACTGCTCCATTGAGTAAATTTGCCAACTCTACAAGCATCTTAAAGTTTTCTGGTCCACCCATACCTCTTCCACCAGAAACTATAAAATCTGCATCTTGAAGATTAATCTTTCCAGTTTCTTTAATAACTTCAAGTACTCTTGTTGGTATTTCATCTTCTTTAATATCTACCGGAATTTCAACAAATTCCCCAGATTTTCCCTCAACTTTTTCGGGTAAAGGGAATGCTTTAGGTCTTACAGTGAGAATTTTTATTTTATTAGGATCGACAAAAGCATTATAACTTAATAGATTCCCGACAAAAATTGGTCTTACAAAGGCTATTTCATCAGATTCTTTCACTACATCAATAATATCTGCTATTATTGCACCATCAATTGCAATTGACACATAAGGTCCCCAATCCCTACCATTTCCTGTACCAGAAATTAGCAAATAAGCAGGATTTAGTTTTTCATATAATGCTTTTAATGCCTTTGTATAAGCAACTGTCCTATATAGATTTAAAGCTGGTGATTTAACACCATAAACTGTATCAACACCATAAGAAAAAAGTTCATCCTTATATTTATCTGGTGTTTCATTTAGCACGACTGCACTAATTTTATCTGCCCCATCTAGTTCTTTAATTTTTTTTGCAGTGCTGATAATTTCCAGTGAAGATTTTTTTACTTTATTTTCATCGATATCAATTACACATAAAATCTCTTTTGCCATGACATTCCTCCTTTCCTAAAAAACTTTTTGTTCAAAAAGCTTATCGAGAAGCTTAGAAACTACCTCTTCGGTTGAACCTATAAGTATTTCTCCTGCAGGTCTTGGAGGAGGAGGAGTAACTTTTATTAATTTTACCGTTGAACTTGCAGGTGGATTTAATCCTAAATCTTCTCTTGTTATAGTAGGAATTGCTACCTTAGAAGCCTTCCTAATTGCAATCAAGGATGGATATCTTGGTTTATTTATATCCTTTACAACTGTAATTACACAAGGTAAAGTTGAAGAAACAACTTCTTTACCACCTTCTAAGAGTCTTTCAACTACTATTTTATTTTCAGATAATTCAATAACTTTTGATACATATGTAAGTACAGGAATACCAAGTTGACTTGCTACCATTGGTCCTATGTGTGCAGTATCACCACCAAGTGCAAGTTTTCCAGCAATTATTAAATCTGCACCACCATTCTTTTCAATTGCTTTTGCCAAAACCTTACTTCTTTCAATTGTATCCCCATCACCACCAAAAGAATCTTTAACAAGATTGACCTTATCAACACCCATAGCAAGAGCAGTTCTTAATATCTCATTTGCTGATTCATCACCCATTGAAATTATTGTAACCTCTCCGCCCAATTTTTCTTTCCACTGTAAACATTCTTCAATAACAAACTCATCAAATGGATTGAGAATCTTGGGAACTCCATCAAGATTTAGTCCTGGCCCTTGGTTTTGAGGCTTAATTTCTGCTGGATCAAAGACCTGCTTTACGAGTCCAACAAATCGCATATTTTTTTCCTCCTTTTATCTTATTAGAGTATCTTTAAAAAATTTATCATTGATTGTTAAATATGGACTCTCTACAAAAAAGAGGAGGACGGTCGGGGAGAGATTTTTATCCCACCGTCCCCCTCGAAATAACTTATTATTCTCCTCTTTTACCTATAACCCATCGTCTATTGCCTACCAATAATTAATACCTAAAAATGTATTTGTCTTCGGACAAGGCTGTATCAGCAAGAAATCTCTGATGTTTTAATAATCCAGTTGCATCATATTTTGTAAACCTTCTTAAACCGCTAAGTAACATTATGAGCGTATCACCTTCTTCCATAAAGTAGATTGCTTTCTTAGCTGCTTGAGCGATCTTTTCTGTTTGATAAAAGGTAAATACTTTTACTGCAGACATTGCAAGTTCTTTCTTAGATGCCAATACTTTATCATTTGAGAGCATCTTTTCAGCTCTTAAAACAGCAGATTCTATTGCATATATACCTATTGCCATATCTGCAAGAGCCATAATAATTTCCTGTTCATCAGCAATCTTATCCATATATTTTTTAACACCCGCACCCGCAATTGCTAAGAAGATTGTTTTAAGATTTTTTAAATGCTCTCTTTCTAAAGCATAGGGTGTAGATGTATCAATTTCATCAAAACTTGGAGTCATCATTTTTTCAAAAGCTTTTAATGCTTCTTTCTGTAAAGGAAGTTCACCCTTCATAGCCTTACGTAACATCATACCCGTGACAACAAGTCTATTGATTTCATTAGTTCCTTCAAAAATTCTATTTATTCTTTCATCTCTATAAAATCTTTCTGCAGGATATTCGGCAACATATCCATATCCACCAAAGATTTGTACAACCTCATCAACAACATCTCCAAGAACATCACTACAAAATACCTTTGCTATAGCACATTCAATAGAATACTCTTCTACAGCCTTCTGATACTCTTCATAATAATTAGGAACCGATTTATCAACAGTGGCTAATTTTTCATCCAAAGTACCTGCAAGCCTATAAATTAAAGACTCTGCTGCATAAATATCTGCCAGTTCTCTAGCTATCTTTTCTTTAATAGCGCCAAAGGAGCCTATGGGCTTGCCAAATTGCGTTCTTTCATTAGCATATTTAATAGCAGTTTGTAGTGCGTATTTAGATGCTCCAACAGCAGCTGCACCCAATTTAAAACGTCCTACATTTAATATATTAAAGGCAATTTTATGTCCCTTACCAATCTCTCCTAAAACATTTTCAACTGGAACTTTTGCATTATTGAGTATTACTTGTCTTGTGGAAGAACCTTTAATACCTAATTTCTTCTCCTCGACACCTAACTCTACTCCTTCAAAATCTCTCTCTACAAGAAAAGCAGTCATCTGACCATCAATTTTTGCAAAAACAGTGAATAACTGGGCAAACCCAGCATTCGTTATAAACTGTTTAGTTCCGTTCAAAATATAATATTTTTTATCTTCTGAAAGAACTGCTGTTGCTCTTATTCCTAAAGCATCACTACCAGCATCAGGTTCTGTTAGAGCATAGGCACCAACCCATTCTCCACTAATTAGTTTTGGTAAATATTTTTGCTTTTGTTCCTTTGTTCCATAATAAAGTAATGGAAGTGTTCCAATACCCGTATGCGCAGCATAGGCAACTAAAAAAGATCCACCTGGGGCGAGTTTTTCAGAAACCAGCATATTTGTTGCCTTATCCATTTCCAAGCCATCAAACTCTTCAGGAGCATCCAACATAAGAAGTCCTAATTCACCACATTTTTTGAATCCTTCTACAACATATTCAAAGTGTTGTTCATCAATCTTTTCTAAATGGGGAACAATTTCATTCATAACAAACTGTTCTGCAGTTCTTGCAATCTGTTTTTGTTCTTCATTAAAATCTTCGGGAGTAAAAATATTCCCTTTTTCACTTTCCTTAATTATAAATTCAGCACCTTTTAAAAGTTCTTTTGACATTATTTAATCCTCCTTATCTTTAATATAATCTTTCAAAAATCCCTGCTGCCCCCATCCCACCACCAATACACATAGTTACCATCCCATATTTTGCCTTTCTCCTTCCCATCTCCGAAAGAAGTGTAGCGGTTAGCTTTGAACCAGTACATCCCAATGGATGCCCTAAAGCAATAGCACCACCATTAACATTCACCTTGTTTATATCTAAACCTAAAGTTTTTATTATTGCTAAAGATTGTGACGCAAAAGCTTCATTTAATTCTATCAAATCTATATCCTCTAACTTCAGCCCCACTTTTTTCAGAACTGCGGGAATTGCCTCAATTGGTCCGATACCCATAACTTCTGGAGCAACCCCTTTTACAGCATATCCAAGAAATTTTGCTTTAGGTTTCAAGTTATGTTTTTTAAGGAATTCTTCAGAAACAACCAATACAGCGGCAGCTCCATCGGTCATTTGCGAGGCATTTCCAGCAGTTACTGTACCATTTAATTTAAATGCTGGTTTTAGTTTTGCTAATCCTTCTAAAGTAGTATCTTCTCTTACACCATCATCTATATCCACAACAATTTTTTCTTTGAAAATTTTACCATTTTTGAGATAGGTTCTTTCAACAGTTACAGGAATAATCTCATCTTTAAACTTTCCATCTTTTATAGCTTGACTTGCTTTTTTATGGCTATGGTATGCAAAAAGATCCTGTTCCTCTCTTGTAATTTTGTATCTTTCCGCAACATATTCCGCAGTAATACCCATTGTCGCATATGATTCAGGCCAATTTTCTACAAGGTCTGGATTTGGACTGTAACCCTTACCTCCCATTGGAATCATACTCATAGACTCTACTCCACCAGCAATAATACAATCTGCAAATCCAGCCATGATTCTTTCTGCAGCTATTGATATTGATTGAAGCCCAGAGGAACAAAACCTATTAACTGTTTGCCCTGGAACTTCATAGGGGAAACCTGCCTTTAAAAGCGCTACTCTACCAACATTCATCCCCTGTTCCCCCTCTGGGAATGAACAACCTACAATCACATCTTCCACTTCTTTAGGATCTATCTGAACCTTTTGAATTAGCCCCTTTAGAACAGCAGCAGCTAAATCATCGGGCCTTACATCTCTAAAACCTCCCTTTTTTGCTCTACAACCTGCTGTCCTCACAGCTTCTACTATATATGCAGTTTTCATACTTAGCCTCCTCTTTTAATTTCTAAGTGGTTTACCCGTTTTTAGGATGCTTATAATCCTTTCAACGGTCTTTCTCTGACCACAAAGTTTAAGAAATTTTTCTCTCTCTAAATCTAAAAGATACTGTTCAGTAATAATTGTTCCTGCGGACACATCTCCACCTGTTATAACATCTGCAATAAGTCCCGCCATATATCTTTCATACTCAGTAATATAGTTACCCGTCATCATATTCCAGAGCTGAGACTTTATTGCTGATGCTACACTTCTTCCCGGGGCTTTTAGCTCTGTTAAAGGCTTTTTTGGTCTATAGTTATTAGCGAGAGAAATTACCATTTGCTTTGCATCATAGATAAGATTATCAATATTCATTGTAACTGTATCGCCTTTTCTCATATAACCCATTTCAAATAATTCATAGGCCCCCATAGAAACTCTGGCCTGAGCTATATTCTGAAAATACTTGAAAATTAAGTTTGATACATCGATGCCATAAAATTCTGCATCAAGAATTGCTCTTACAGCCATTTCCTTTGTTCCACCACCAGCAGGTAATAATCCTACACCGACTTCGACTAAACCCATATATGTTTCTGCATAAGCACATATTGCATCAGAATGAAGACACACTTCACATCCCCCACCTAATGTCATACCATAAGGTGCTGAAACAACAGGTACCCTTGAATATTTTATAGCCATAGTTGCATTCTGAAACATTCTTACCATCATATCTATATCTTCAAAAGCACCTTCTGATATGGCGGTTGCTAACATAGCTAAATTAGCACCAGCTGAGAAGTTTTTACTTTCATTGGCTATAACAAGCCCAATACCTTCTTCTTCTGCCCTTTTGGTAGCTTTCTTGATCATACTTAATATTCCACCACCAATGGCATTCATCTTGGTATGAAATTCAAGACAAAAAACACCATCACCAATATCAATTAATGTAGCTTCACTTGTTTTCTCAACTATATTTCCAGCTTTTTTTAATATTGTGAGCTTAATATTTTCTTTCTTTCTAACAAGTTCCTTATATTCACCATTTGCAGAATAGTAATAGATTTTACTATTCTCTTCCTTATAGAAAGAATCTATACTTTTAAGTTTTTCAGGGACTTTAATCCCTTCCTTTTCAGCCCTTTTAACTATGTTTTGTACACCTATTACATCCATCATCTCAAAGGGACCTAATTCCCAGTTATAGCCCCATTTCATTGCATTATCTACATTTAAAACATCATCTGCGATTTCTGGTATTCTATTGAAAGTGTAAATGAACATATCTCTTAGTATGTTCCAAGCTACCTGACTTCCTTTGTCTTTGCTAAAAAGAACTGCTTTAATCCTCTCATTTAAATCATCAATCTGTTTAGCAGTTTCTACAGAAGCAAACTTCGGTTTTTTAATCTCAACATAGTCTTGAATATTGTAATCATAATAATACCTTTTCTTATCGTTATCTTTTTTGTAAAAACCTGCTTTTGTTTTATTACCTAGAAGTTTTTTATCAATCATTCCTTTAACAAAATCTGGCAATTTATAAATTTCTCTTTCTTCATCATTAGGCAGTAATGTATAGGTATTTTTTGCAATATGTCCAATAGTATCAATACCAACTAAATCTGCCAATTTAAAGACCGCAGTCTTAGGCATACCAATAGCAGGACCACACACAGCATCAACTTCTTCTACTGTTAATCCCATATTCATCATATGTTTAAAGGCTGAAAAGATGAAATAAACACCAATTCTGTTTGCAATAAAATTTGCCGTATCTTTAGCATAAACAATTCCCTTTCCAAGTCTTTTCTCAATAAAATCAGCCATATCCTGTAGAATTTTCGGATCAGTATCTTTATTAGGTACAATCTCCAATAATCTCATATACCTAGGCGGATTGAAGAAATGGGTTACCATAAACCTTTTTCTTACATCCAATGGCATTACCTGTGCCATTTCATTTACTGATAAACCACTAGTGTTAGTTGATAAAATAGCATTTTCATTAAGATTGGGGAGAACTTTTTCAATAAAAAGTTTCTTTTTAATATCCATATTCTCCACTACTACTTCAATAACCCAATCACAATTTTTAATTTCAGCGATGTCATCGTCAAAATTGCCAATTTTGATATTTCTTGCAAAATCCTTAAGATAAAGCGCCGCAGGTTTTGCCTTTAACATGGCATCAAAATTAGATTGTACTATCCTGTTCCTTACTACCTTGTCATTGAAAGTTAATCCTTTTGCCTTTTCATCTTCTGTAAGTTCAAAAGGGACAATGTCAAGCAACACTACATCAATCCCAGCATTAGCAAGATGGGCAGCAATAGCAGAACCCATAACACCTGAACCAAGAACGGCTGCCTTTCTAATTAACTTCATCAGCTACCTCCTTATATTTATTTGAGTGAATACTCATTCATTATTATTGTCAAAAAAATATTCGATGTCAACTTTTTTATTACACTTTAAACAGTTTCCTTATTTTTTTCTTAAAATTATTAATTATAAATGGAGTTAATCTCTTTTTTTCTCTAAGTATAGAGATAAAAAGTTCTTTGCGATTGAGCGGAGGAATTTCCTTTACTCCCCTTTCGACTAAAGATAGTCCTCCAAATTCACAACTACTAATACAAGCCCCACACCCCAAACATGCTTCTTTATCTATTTTAACAATTTTTCCCCCATTTATTTCTTCACAGGTAATACATTTTATATTGCAGTTCTTTACACATTTACCACATAACTTACACTTCTCATTGTTTATTTTTGCAATAAAACCACTTTTTGCTATACCATCTTTGTATCCCATCATTACACCGGCCATAAGTTCACAGCAACAGCTACAACAATTACATATGAAAGATTGTCTATTTCTTATATTATCCGTTATATGGGTTAAGCTATGCTCTCTCGCTTTGTCTAAAACTTTTATAAGTTCATTGACAGATAATTCCTTGGCAAAACCTCTTCTGACCATAAACTTAGCCGCGGTCCCAAGAGAAATACAGATATCTTCAACTGGAGCAGCTTTTTTGCAAACTTCATTTAAATGTATCTTTTTATGTCTACAATAACAGGTCCCAACAGCTCCATAACCAACATTTCTTATTACTTTTTTAGCATCTTCATAAGTTGTTATAGTGGATGTAACCGGTATTTTATCTTCATAAACGAGCGTTCTTGTAAGTTGAGTTTTGCTTCCAAAGAATTCCTTTGCTTGTCCCGTATCGCTATGAAGATACTCAGTCATTAGCTTAGCAAGTTTCTCCATAGGCAAATCAGTACGTTTTTTCATAAAAGTAAATTCCATAAAACCAATAAACCCAGGTAACAAGAGATAAAAAACCTTATCTCCATAAGGGAAATCCATTAAAAGCCCCTTATCTGCCATTCTATCCAATATAGGTTTTAATTTATCTTTAGGAATTTTTGTATAGGTTGACAACTCGTCAAGAGTTGCTTCAGTCAAAGGAAATTTTGAAGCAACATATGCTTCTGTCTCGTCAAATAGCAAAGAAAGAATTTCTCTTAATTTTACATTATCTACAAGACCAATAGAATTTTTATTTAACCTATCTATCAAAGGTATAAGAACGTTCTTAGAAAGAGCTAAATGTCCCATTATTTAAATCCTAACATACCTTTTTTAAGTTCTTGATCAACAGGTTTATCACCTAAATAAATTGAGAGAAGTCCAAAGGTAAGTCTATTAGACTTGATACTTCCTAACGCTTTATTATTATGCTTAGTTATAACTGTACTATCTGGGAGGAATATTAATTCCAAAGAATCACCCACATTAAAATCTGATACAAATTGAGCAAAAAACTTTTTACCTGCTTCCGATTCTGGCAAATCAGGAGTTATATTCTGAAAGGCTTCTTTTATTGTATCAGATACCTTATTTTTCTCCACTTTGTGTAAAAAAAATAATTTAATCACTTTTTCAGAATTATCATTAGCAACTTCTTTGTAATTAGAAAACTTTCTTGTAGTATAAAAAGAACCAATATAAACCTTAATAAACCATTTTTTTCTGATACCATATCCATTTAACTTTAATTGGACATTATTTAAAATTATTGATTCAGGTATATTAACATCTGATACATTTAATGCATAAATATTGCTACAAATGTTCATCATAATAAATATTAATAAAACTTTTTTCATAAATACTCCAAACGTATCAGAAAGGGAGTTAGTGCACTCCCTTTCTGATTGATGTTTTAAAATATTTTTAAAACTCATAATTAAGCTGCGCACTAAAAATTTTAACATTGTTATCATAATTTCCAATTAAATTACCCCGCACTATGTTTTCCGGATTTAATGGTGATGCAATCTGATTAATTTTAGAATCTTTAACAAAGAGATATGCTGCCCCTAAATCGAATGAAATATTATTTTTAAATTTATGTCCAAAACCTAATGAAATCCATCTTCTACTTTCACATGGGATTCTTGGAGTTCTGAAACTCGCATTTTGAATTGGGGTTTTATCTTGAGCAACACCAAATCTATAAGTTGTGTTATCACTATAATAATAACTAATTCCCAATGAATAACGAAAACTATCATTCCAATTTTCTTTCGTAACTATATCTTGTGCCCCATTTTTACTTTTTACACGTAATTCCTTAAACCTACTCCACCCTGTATAAGTGACATCTGCCATCAGAGCTATTTTAGGTGAAATTTTGGAGTATAAAGATGCAGAAGCAGTCTCTGGAAGATCCACATCAGCAGTTATGGTTCTATTTTGAAAATTAGGACTTAATAGTAAAAAGGTATGTACGTTATCAAATGTTATGTCACCTTCTAAAGAATGTTTAACCCTTGATCTGTATGATACTCCTAATCTTGTGTCTTTAGTAAATTCATATAATAACCCTGCATTATACCCATATTCCCAATTATCTCCCTTCATTGTTGAATATCCATCAGGTGCAACTGACCATATGGCAGGTGGAGCACCAATACTTGCTAAAATAAGTTTTTGGTCGATTGCACTAGAAAGCTCAGCTTTTATATATTGAACATTTATACCAAATCCGATACTTAGCTTGTCTGTTACTTTATATGCAAATGCTGGATTAATATTTAATGTTTTCACATCAGATTTTATAGCGTGATATCTTCCTATCCAATCATTCGGATATTCTGTTGCTAAACCGAATGGAACGTTAATCCCTATACCAAATGAAGACTTGTCACATATTTTATATAAATAGTATATATTTGGAACTATTGCATTTACACCACCATCACCACCATTATCTGTACCTAACGACCCTATAGCGGGTATAACCCTCGATGAACCTCCATCTTTAAACTTGGCACTAGGAGAAATAAAGTGCACACCAGCAATAAATTGACTATTTAGCCTTGTCATACCAGCAGGATTGTAAAAAATAGTTGTCGCATCTTCCGCCGATGCAGCCCCACCAGCATATGCATTTCCTAACCCGCTAACACTTTGCTCAATTAGCTGAAATCCAGCACCTAAAGCATAACTTGAACTAAGCAAGAAAGCAAAAACCACCGTAAATACTTTGAGTTGGAATTTACCCATATATCCTCCTTTTGTTTTATTCACTTGAATTTTCGTATAACTTTTCAATTTTATCTTTATATTTCTCGTAAATTACTTTTCTCTTTAACTTTAGTGTTGGTGTTAACTCCCCTGTTTCTATAGAAAAATCTCTCGGTAAAACAACAAATTTTTTGATTGTTTCATATTTAGCAAGTTTTGAGTTTATCTCATTTATTCTTTCTTTATATAAATCTATAACTTTCTTATTTAAAACAAGTTGTTCTAAATCCAGATACTGAATATTTTCATTTTTTGCAAATTCAATCAACCTTTCAATATTTGGAGTTATAAGTGCTACAAGATATGGTTTTCTATCACCATACACAAATGCTTGTGATATATACTTATCAAGTTTGATAGTATTTTCAATTGGTTGAGGAGCAATATTTTTTCCACCAGCTGTAATTATTAATTCTTTCTTTCTATCTACTATAAAGACAAAACCTTCCTCATCTATTGTCGCAATATCACCTGTCCTAAACCATCCATCCTCATCTAAAACTTCTTTCGTGGCTTCTAAATTTTTGTAATACCCTTTCATTACCATAGGACCTTTTATCAGTAACTCACCATCAACATCAGTTTTAAATTGAGTATAATCAAATGCAGTACCAACCGAACCAAATTTTAGAAGCCTGAAATTATTAATACATACTGCAGGACTGGTTTCAGTCAAACCATAACCTTCAAGGATTCTTATTCCCAATCCCCAAAAGAATTTATTAATATTTTTATCAAGTGGTGCTCCACCACTTACAAAAAACTTTATTCTTCCACCAACTCTTTCTCTTAACTTTTTATACACGAGAGCATCAAAAAATTTATATTTTATAGCAGTAAAACCCGGTGATACTTTCTTCTCATATTTTTTCTCAACAAACTCAGAAGCAGTTTCTAACGCTAAATGGAAAAGCCTCTTCTTTAATGGAGACATATTATGGACTGCTTCAAAAATCTTCGAATGAATTTTTTCAAAAAGACGGGGAACACTTATCATTATCGTAGGCTTAACTTCAATCATATTTTCAGAAACCTTTTCTACACTTTCTGCAAAATAAATTGTGTTGCTATTCATTATTGGTAAATAATATCCAATTGTTCTTTCTAAAGTATGGCTCAAAGGTAAAAAGCTAAGTAATACTTCTTTATCATCTAACACTTCTACTTTCTTTATCCCTAAATGAGCATCCCATAAAATATTATTGTGTGTTAAAAGAACTCCTTTAGGCACACCAGTTGTACCGGAAGTATAAATACAAGTCAGTATATCTTCTCCAGTAATTTCAGAAATTTCATTTTCTAATAAATCAATTTCTTCTTTAGTTAAAGGATGTGAAGACTCAAGAAGTTGATTAAAGGTTATAAGCGGTAAAGATTTATCCCCCAAAAATTTCTCAAAAGAAACAACATATTTAACCGTAGGAATTTCATCTTTTATTTTAAGCAGTTTTTCATACTGAGACCTATTTGATATAAAAACTATTTTATTCTCGCTATGATTTATTACGTATTTAACTTGCTCTGGAGTATTTGTTGGATAAATCGGGCATGTAACACAACCCAATGACAAAATTCCCATATCAGCTATAACCCACTCAACCCTATTCTCAGAGAGTATAGATATAAAGTCACCCTTTTTCATCCCTAATTTCTTTAAGCCCCTTGCACACATTAAAACACGTTCATAGTATTGTTTATAAGTAATAGTTACATACTTCCCATCTGTTTTATATCCTAAAGCAATTTTTTCGGGATTTTTTTCAGAGTTCTTTTTCAACATATCCGGAACAGATTTATAATCTAAAAATTCCATATTAAACTCCTATAGTGAGTGAGTGGTCATTCATTTTCGGTTTACAATACTATACTAATATTTTTTTGTCAACTAAATTTTAAACATTGTTTTAATTTTTTGAAGAAAGCCTTTGATTATTGAAATGCTTTAATGAACATATTACAAAGTTCTTCATTATATTGATAAATATTCCATTTTCTTTTAGAAAAAAGCCAACTTATAACTACTTCATTTAATGTGCCAAAAAACATTTCTCTTGCCAGTTGAACATTTATATCTTTTCTAAATGAACCCTATTTAAC
>ENA-ORXB01002036-ORXB01002036.1-sediment-metagenome-genome-assembly--contig:-NODE-2036-length-19403-cov-4.522043_pt1 | contig 19403 bp, 16 predicted proteins | sample MGYA00237863_ERZ511475 | MGnify/ENA primary metagenome ERZ511475 (study PRJEB26305, sample SAMN06343858) | sediment metagenome | isolation source: hot spring sediment | place: Canada: British Columbia... | reverse complement strand
AAAGTTCTCTCATAACCTCAAAAACATAATTATCATCAGCACCAATAACCACTCTATCGGGCTTCATAAAATCATCAACCGCCACACCTTCTTTTAAAAACTCTGGATTTGAACAAATATAAAGTTTATATTTTGAGTCTTTTACGATTTCTTTTGCTTTGTTTGCCGTTCCTACGGGAACGGTGCTTTTTAAAACAATTATTTTATCTTCGTTGGCATATTTTTTTATGGTTTTAACACAATCAAATACATAAGTTAGGTTAGCAGATCCATCTTCTGCAGAAGGAGTTCCTACTGCAATGAAAATGATATGGGATTCTTCGACAGCTTTTTTAGGGTTAGTGGTAAACTTAATTCTTTTTTCCTTGAGATTTCTTTCAAGAAGCTCATCTAAACCATGTTCATAAATGGGGAGGGTACCCTTTTTAAGGAGGTTTATTTTTTCTTCATCCACATCATAACCAATAACATCATTTCCACTCTCAGCAAGACATATTCCTGTAACCAAACCAACGTAACCGGTGCCAAATATTGATATTCTCATCTATTAGTATATTCCCCCTGCTAACAAAAAATGCCTAGGGCGGGACTCGAACCCGCACGGAGCTAAGCTCCAAGGGATTTTAAGTCCCTTGTGTCTGCCAGTTCCACCACCCAGGCATCCTGTGGAGGCACCGACCGGATTCGAACCGGTGATAGTGATTTTGCAGACCACTGCCTTACCACTTGGCGACGGTGCCATAAAAAAAGAGCGGGAAACGGGATTTGAACCCGCGACCCTCTGCATGGCAAGCAGATGCTCTACCACTGAGCTATTCCCGCATAAAACTGATTTTTTACTGTGATTTAAAACAATACCAAAAAAATACTTCCCTTGTCAAGAGATTTAAAAATCATGACCTCAAATAGGTATGGGGTAAGGGGTATGGGGTATAAAAAAATTAGGCAATGGGCTATGGGCAATGGGTTATAGGCTATGGGCAATGTGTGATGGGCTATAGGCAATGGGCGATAGGGGAAGGGGTGGACTGTTTTCAAAAGAAACAATCTTAAAGTTAGAGAAAAATGAGGTTACAGTGGCAAAAACAGGTATCTTAATGCCCTAATTCCAGAATTTCCCAATATAGAACACAAAGATGGCAGGATATCTGGAGGAACTTCGCTAAACCTAACCTGGCGTCATCATGAATGGAATGACCACTTACAAAAAATTCAAAAACAGTAATTATACTAAAATATTGGACATGCAACACATCCTGCAACGGTTTGATACACTTATGGAAAACTTACTTAATTTTAATGCTGAAACTTTTTTAACTCTTCCTGCTAACATTTACTTGTCAATAAGTCTATGCCAGCAGGTGCCTCATAATTATCCTCTTGCCACTCTCAACCCATTAGCCACAGCCAGAAGTTCTGAACCTTCATGGATAAAAACGGCAATGGCAACACTCATGATCCCAATAAGTGCAGCTGGAATAAGCACCACTAATAGTAAGAGTGAAAAGACAATATTCTGACTGCTTATCCTTCTTGCTTTCTTGCCAAGATTTATTGCGTAAGGCACCTTTGTTAGGTCATCTCCCATAAGGGCGACATCAGCGGCCTCTATAGCTGCATCTGTTCCTGCAGTCCCCATTGCTATGCCAATAGTGGCTCTTGCAAGTGCAGGAGCGTCATTTATCCCATCTCCAACCATGGCAACAGGACCATATTCTTTTTCAAGTTGCTCAATAGCCCTTATTTTGTCTTCTGGATCAAGTTCTGCCCTCACGTCATCAATATTCAGTTCCTTTGCAATGGCCTTTGCAGTAATGGCGTTATCACCTGAGAGCATAACGACCTTGATTCCCATTCCGTGAAGCTTTCTGATCACATCCTTTGCCTGAGGTCTTATCTCATCCTGTATTGCTATAATTCCATAAATCTCTTTCTCTGTTCCCACCAGAACCACTGTCTTGCCCTCATTCATTAGTTTCAGGATAGTATCTGTAAGTTTATTAGCAGAGACGAGGTCTTCAAACATTTCTGGTTTGCCCACATAAATCATTCTATCTCGAATCTTCGCCTTTGCTCCTGCACCTATGAGAGCACTGAAATTTGTTACATTTAGATATTCAATACCCATCTCTTCAGCCTTCTGAATAATTGCCCGGGCTAAAGGATGTTCAGAGAATCTCTCCACACTATAGGCTAATGCTATTATATCTGATTCATTTCCATTCAAGGCAAAAACATCTGTTACAACTGGCTTGCCTTTCGTAATTGTTCCTGTCTTATCAAAGGCAACAACCCTAATTCTGCCAAGGTTCTCTAAATGAATTCCTCCTTTAATAAGTACACCTGTCATCCCAGCCCTTCCAATCCCTGCTGCTATGGCAACAGGTGTTGACATCACAAGGGCACAGGGTGCTGCTGCAACTAAAAGCACAACAGCCCTTGTTGACCAGTATGATAAAGGTAAACCAAAAAGTGGTGGGACTATAATCAAGAGAATGGCACTCAAAAGAATAATAGGAGAATATCTTTTACCGAAACGCTCTATAAATAGCTGTTTCTTACCTTTCTGTTCCTGAGCATCTTCAACGAGATGGATTATCTTTGAAAGGGTATTGTCCTCAAAGGTAGCGGTTGCTTTAATTTCCAGCATACCTTCCTGGTTTATTGTGGCTGCAAATACCTTCATCCCTTCTCTTTTCTCGACAGGAATGGATTCACCAGTAACTGGCGCCTCATTGATGCTGGAACTTCCTTTTATAATAATCCCATCTGTTGGAATAGATTCACCGGGTCTTACAATAAATATATCTCCAACTTTTAATTCTTCGGCTGGTATTGTCACCTCTTTCCCATCTCTTATAACCCTTGCCTCTTTTGGAGCGAGGTCAAGGAGCTTTCTTATGGAATGTCTTGTCTTAGCATATGTGTATTCCTCAAGACCCTCAGCAGTCCCATAAAGAAATACTAAAAAGGCTGCCTCATCCCACATGCTTAAGATTGCCGAACCGATGGTGGCAGCCATCATGAGGATTTCTATACCGATCTCTTTTTCTTCAATTAATTCCTCAATCCCCTCCCTGCTCCAGTGGTAGCCGCCTAATAGGATTGCAACCACATAGATTGAAATCTCTACAGGCGAAGGAATGATTCCGAGATGAGCTAAAACAAATGATGCACCTGTGAGAAGTCCAGCGATTAAGGCATTCCTCATCGGAGGATGGGCATACCACTTGCCTTCAAAAGTTTCTTCCCCTCTACATCCGCATTTTTCTTTCATGGTTTCGCCTCATTTGGATTCATCTACGATGCTTAAGATTATTTTATCAACCTCTTCTGCTATTGCCTTAATATCAGACTGAGGATAGAAATCTGCAATAACCCTTGGTCTTAAGGTGCTTATATAAGTCTTACCATTTTCAACATAGACACTTATGGGGCAGGGTAGCATGAGGGATATTTTTATGTCCTTGGCCAATACCTGACTTGCATATTTTGCATTGCATATCTCGACAATTTTTAATGGCACGCTCTCAAAGCCCTTGTTTGCAAGGGTTGCCTTCACATCATGGATATGCAGCACTCCAAAGCCTTTCTCCTTGCTCTTTGCCTCAATGGCTGAAACAGCCTCATCAAAGCTCTTGTTAGTCTCTACCGTGTAATCAAACTTTTCCATTTTTGTATCCTCCTTGTTATTTGTCATGCTGAACTTGTTTCGGCATGACATTTTTGCATGTTTAGTCATTTATGCACCCTTTACCCCTTTAATAGAACCAATAAACCTTTTTAAAACCAATGAGGATTCAGCATGGATAACTGAATTGAGACCCAAGATCATCCTTTCCATTTTCAAATCCTTTTCTTTGTTTTAGCTCTCAAACTACTTTCTCAGCCTTATAAATACAACCCTTGCCATTTCTTCATCCATCGCTATCTGTGAATTTCCTATCTTAAGAACATAGGATGGAAACCTCTGTGTCACCTCAACAGATACCCCTGGCAATATACCCATGGCCATCAATTTCTGGAGTTTCTTATTGTCTTTCGTATGTAGATATGCCACCTTTCCCTTTGCCCCTTTATCAACATCAGCAATGCTTGAGACAATACTCCTTGCTGCCTTTGCAGATTTCTGGCAGCACATTCCCTTCGGGATTGGCTTACCATGAGGGCAGAATGCTGGATGCCCCAGTAGTGTGCAAATACTTTCTTCCACATCCTTGTGAAGAAGATGTTCAAAGCGGCATGCATTCTCCTCCATCAGGCTTTTTCTTAAGTCAAGGACATCCACCATCAAACGCTCTGCCAGCCTATGCCTCCTTATGGTATTTTCAGCCTCCTTCATTCCCTCTTTTCTCAAACTAATTCCATTATTGGAAACACTGATATAGTTCAAAGACAAGAGTTCTTTAATTTCAGGAGCATCCTTGTCTATCTTTATTTCCTTAAAATTCACTATCTCCTTACCCATTTCCTGTGTCACTATCCAGAGTTTCTCAAGTATTTCTTCAGCCTTATCGCTTAGCTTCATATATTTCCTCCTTTGGGCATAAGGGGGACTCGGTCCCCCTTATGAGATCCCCCTAATTCTTTTTTATAATTGACTCTTTCAATCTCTTTAGTGATTTTATAATGCCTGCTTCCCTCGGAACCTCATATCCGCAATTCGGGCATTTGATCAAGCTGCATGACCTGGATACGGAACAACCCTTACAGGCAGCCTGCCCGTCTTCTTCCTTAAATTCAAGTCCACACAATGGGCATTTCATAAAGTTACTCCTAATACATTAAGGGCAAGATTGACCACATATCCCACAAAAAAGGCAAAGGGGAATATAAAGGCAGCCATACCCAATGCCATCTTCAGTCCCCTCTCCTTTATGGTTATTGAAAACTGTGCTATGCATGGCATGAACAGGGCAAGGGTAACAATGGAAACGATCAGAGGAATACCGCTGAGAATGCCAGCATCTTTTAAGTCATAGAGTCCGGCTGCGCCAAAGTCCCTCCTGAAAAACCCGTAGAGAAAGGCTGTCGCTGCCTCTTTTGGGAGTCCAATCCAACTTACAGGATAGGAGAGAATATTAACTACAACATCAAAAAGTCCTGTGATCCTTCCAGCCCATATGAGGATGCTTGCAAGTATAAATAGAGGCAATACCTCCTTAAAATACCACTCCACCCTTGTATAAGTCTTTGTAAATACATTTGAGAATTTTGGCCATCTGAGAGGCGGTATCTCCATGTAGAATAGAGGTTTTTCTCCTGGCATGAGCTTTGCCGCTAAATAACCTACAAAAAGGAAGATTATTGTCATGATACTTACAAATATCCACAACCCCTTTGTGCTGCCTGCAAGAAGGGCGAGGATCACACCCATCTGGGCTGAGCAGGGGATTGCAAGGGCTAAGAGGAGTGTGGCTATGATGCGCTCCCTCCTGGTTTCCAATGTCCTCGTCACCATTGTTGCCATAGTGTCGCAACCGAAACCAAGGACAATAGGAATTACAGCCCTTCCGTTGAGCCCTATCTTCTTAAATAGCCTGTCAATAAGCATGGCCAATCTCGGAAGATAACCCATATCTTCTATTATTGAGAAGGCTATAAAAAATGTGGTAACAATCGGCAGGATGATAGCTATAGCATATCTGATGCCGAGAGTAATAATCCCATACTGATGGACAAAGAGTTCCTGTATCACCACCCACGGGATGATGGAGGAGACTATCTTTGTGGCAAAGGGGTTGATATATTCCCCGAAGACCTTATCTTCAAGGAAGTCCACAGAAACCTGTGCGCCGAACACACCGACAAATTCATACAGACCATAGATCGCCATAAGAAGTATGGGGATTCCTGCTATAGGGTGCATCATGAGGCGGCTCAGCCTTTCCCTGAAATTTATGCCCTTTGAAACAGCAGTGGTGGTTACCTTTTCAACTATATTGTTTACTTCCTTTTGTCTTGCAAGGGTTATGACATAATTCAATGGTTGACTATACCTTTTCTTAGTTTCCTCGATTATCTCCTTTAAGGAGATATAATTCTCTTTCATTTGCTCTTTGACCAGCGCCTTGATGTCAGGGTCATCTTGTAGCAGTAGAAGGGCAATAGCCCTCTTTGAGATGTTAAATTCTCCCTTTAGAACTTCCTCTATCTCATGTATGGCTGACTCTATCAGATCATCGTATTTGAAAACCCTGCCTGCCGTTTTTTTATATTTGATGAGCTTGTCACGCAAGACATCCATACCTTTGTTTTCTGTTGCGACAGTGGCAACAACCGGTATGCCTAATTCTTGTTCAAGAAGATTCAGATCAATCTCCATCCCCAACCTCTCTGCCTCGTCCATGAGGTTAAGGTCTAAGATAACCGGAAGTTCAGCCTCTAAGAGTTGCAATGTTAAGTGAAGCATTCTCTCTATATTCTTTGCGTCAGCCACCTGAACTACCACATCAGGACTTTCCTCTAAGAGTATAAACCTTGCAACGCCCTCCTCCTCAGTTATTGGAAGTAGGGAATACATCCCTGGGGTATCTATGACCTCAAACTCTTTATCTCCAATTTTTCCCTTGCCCCTCGTCACTTCAACCGTTGTCCCTGGATAATTTGAAACAGTCACGTATTTCCCTGTCAGATTCCCAAAGACAACGCTTTTGCCGACGTTCGGGCTTCCAACTAAGACTATCTTCTCAAGTCCATCTATTGTCTTATTGGTATTGTTGTGGCAACTGCCTCTGGAACTTTTCAGTTTGACAATCATAACAAACCCCCTTTATATTTATTTTTTATAAAATATATGAACAATTATTCAACTAATATTGAATAAAAAAATTTGCACATACTGTGTGGTCAACTCTCTAAATCCCTTTTTCTTTTGATAAACTCTTCCTGATCTATCTCCCCTCTTGCGTATCTCTTTTTAAGGATATCAAGTGGCGTCTCCTCTCTGAGAGAAGCAGCGCCTCTACCGGCAATTGCCTTCGCAAGGTAGATAATCCCTAAAATCACCAGCCCCCAGAATACTATCATAAAGATGAATCCGAGCCATCCCCATCCCATGCCACAACCATACATCCAATTACTCCACATACCATTGTGCATAGTATCTATCTCCTTTCTTTAGTTGAACAATTATTCAACTAAAATATAAAAATTAGACTTACATCTCTTCCACATGTCTTAGCCCTTCATCGAAGAGGTTTTTTATATGTTCGTCATCAAGCGAATAAAAGACCATCTTTCCGTCTTTTCTGTATTTTACAAGCTTCATATTTCTCAAGACCCTCAACTGATGTGAAACAGCAGACTTTGTTGTCCCTAAAAGATGTGCGATGTCACATACACAGAGTTCTTCCTGCGATAAGGCAAAGATTATCTTTGTCCTCGTTGGGTCGCCAAGTACCTTAAAGGTTTCAGCAAGACGCTGCATAGTAGTTTCAGGCTTCATCTTCTTTTTGACAGATGAAACCTTCTTTTTGTCAATATAGGTTATCTCGCAGATTTCTTCTTTGGTTTTTTTCATATCTTATTTTATAAAATATATGAACAACTATTCAACTATTTAAAATAACATACCAAATAGTGAATGCCTCTGTCAAGAAATAATTTTAACTATTGCTGGTGGCACTATCCTGAACATACTGGAATCCATAAATCATAGATAGATAGGCCTTTTCAAGCTCCCTTCCGAGATAGGCTGCATGGTCAAGCCTTGACAGGAGTCCATGTTCAATTGCGGTGGAGGCTATGGAAACAGGGTCTTCACCATAGATTATCTCATTGAGTGTGCCATCTGCATTATAATGCTCAAGATATATCCTGCCTTCATCTTTATTTGGATAAATTATAAAAAACCCTGAAGGATCAAGGATGAGTTTCCCTGGCCTCTGCGCCTCTATTTTAGGTATCTTTCTTGGTGTTAGAGAGCTATCAAACCTGCCAGGGTTCTTTTCTCTGCATGTATTGACCTCTTCTGCAATCCTTTTAATATCCTCTGTGCCAACGAGGTCAATAACCTTAACCTGTAATCTCCAATGTTCTATCTCTGAAAATTCAAGATTCTTTAACACAGGCCTTTGCCCTTCTGAGCCAATGATCCTCTTTTCATGATTTATACCTCTATTAAATAATGAAAGAAGGCTTTGTCCTGCCATATGGCCTCTTGTATCCTTTCCGCAGAGGATTAAAAATCTGATGTATGGATTTGTGATGGTGTTTTTTATGATCTTCTCTATGCCGATATTTTCTGTATGTGTCTTGCCCACTATGGCAAAGCTGTCAACCCCTAATTCCCTGGATATGACCTCAGGCAATTCATCACTTCCCAGTGTGCTTATTGCAACAGAGGATGTCTTGTTTCCAATAATATATTCGCCCTGTTCTACAGGCCAGGCCCCGCGTTCTCTATGTAAGAGGGTAGGCGGGATTCCTGGCGTACACACAGGACCACAGGTACAGGAGTGTGAAGTGCCTGTTATTTCAGTTAATGCATTTGATACAGGAACGGGAAGGCAGGGCTCACAACCAAGACAATCATGGGTAACCTTTGATTTTTCAATGAGCCTTGAAAGCCTGGTCTCTAAGTCTCCATCAATCTTCTCTTTTTTCAAAAACTCCTTGAATTCCATAAGTGTGTCATAAAAGCACTGGCAGGTGAGGCACTTCTCTATTTGAGAGATTTTTTCAATCTCCTTAAGAAGCCTGGTTATTTCATTTAATTTTTCCATTGTATTAATTTTACCATCTTTTATCTCAAAGACTATCTCAGCCATTTTTGCTATCTCATGGTTATGAGTTACAATGACAACAGTCTTCCCTTTCCTGTGAAGTTTAAAGATAACTTCAAGCACCTCTGCCTCTGAGTCTGAATCGAGATTCCCTGTAGGCTCATCCATGAGTAAAATCTCAGGGTCATTTGCCAGTGCTCTTGCAATTGCAACTCGCTGCTGCTGACCACCAGAAAGCTCTGATGGTTTTGATTTTGCCTTATCTTCGAGCCCCACAAGCGAGAGTAGTTGAATAGCCCTTTCCTTCTGTATCTTCTCAGGAGTTTCTGCAAACATCATGGCTACCTCCACATTCTCTTCAGCAGTAAGATTTGGCAAAAGGTTGAAGAACTGAAAGACAAAGCCTATTTTGCTTGCCCTCAAATTTGCAAGCTCACTGTTACTGAGTCCTGTAATATCTGTCCCATCAATAAAGACACGGCCTTTTGAGAGTCTGTCAAGCCCCCCAATCAGATGCATGAGGGTGCTTTTTCCGTGACCCGATGGACCAATGATGCATGAAAATGACCCCCTTGGTATCTCAAGGTCTATACCTCTCAGTGCGTATGTCTTTATTTTACCCGTATTGTATATCTTAGTTAAATTCTCGGTTTTTATGATTATGCTATTCATAACTTATTGCCTCCACCGGTGTAAGTTTTGATGCCTTCCATGCTGGGTAAAAACCTGACAAGAGGGATACGAAAAGAGAGAAAAGCAATGAGCCAAAGACAAGCTTTAAATCAAATGCCACTGCCACTTCTGAACCCTTCAAAAAGGCAGTGAACTCGTTCTGGGATATATATGGAGAGGCGAGACCGGAGAAAACAAGGCCTGCAGCCACTCCAATAATACCACCAAGAATGCCATATAATCCTGACTCAAGAAGAAATATCTTGAAAATTGTGCTCTTTTTTGCCCCAATTGCCTGGAGTATCCCTATCTCACGTCTTCTTTCATAAATAGCAGTCATCATGGTGTTTATTATTCCGAATGCTGCTGCAAGGATGGCAACTATTGCAATCAATTGAAGTGTAATGCTAACAGTGCCTACGACAGAAAGCACTGATTTAAGAAGCTGTTTATCAGAAACCACAGCAACATTGGCAGTATCCTGAATCTTCAGGATATACTCATCTACCCTTGCAATATCATCAACTTTTACAGCTACAAAGGAAACCTTATCCCTCACACCATAAAGTTTCTGTGCAACTGAAAGGGGTATGAATATGGAAATATCATCTCTGCTTCCTGTGTCTTTAAGTATCCCTTTTACAATAAACTTCTTGCCTTTTATTGTGAGTTCATCCATTGGTTTTAACTTAAACTGTTGTGCAATGCCAGAGCCAATGACGACAGTCTCTTCATTTTGTGATTCAAAATATAAACCCTTCTCTATATCCCATGCTTTAAATGCTTTCATTTCTTCTGGAAGAATGCCGATAACAGGGACAGGATTGTTCTTTATGACAGTCCTCTCAGTCAGATATGGGACTGTCATAAGCCCTTTAATCGCTGAAATCTTCTTCACATCTTCCATTGGTATTGCTTCAGGGAGTTGCTCACCTGTGAGAACAGATACCTGTTCATAAGCACACCAGCCTTTAGGTGTTACAACTAAGTTTGCTCCAAGCTCTGATGCCTGCCTCTTTATTTCATTTTTCAGGTTGCTCCCAAGGGAAAGTAGTGTTACAAAAGAGGCTATCCCAATGGTTATACCAAGAAGAGTAAATATAAACCTTCCCTTTCTCCGTGTAATGTTTCTTAATATGAGCTTCGGGATATTCATTTTATTTCCCTCCGAAATTTATATGTCCTAAGACTTCCACCTTTTTAGCTGCGAAGACACGACCACCCTCAGCAAAACTCCCTGTAATATTTACTTCGTCCCATACCCTGGGTGTTTCACCTTCATACCTCACAGGGAGGTAGAACCTTGCACAACTTGTGGTTTTGCAAAGTTTTGCTTCTAAAGTCTCAATAATAGAGAAGAGTTTTGGATCTTGTGGTGATATTTCTGCTACAACACCATTTATGGTGATAATGCCTTTATATGCAGATGGATCCACCTGAATATCATTGACGCTCAATATCCCATCTTTCTTTGTCGTCTTAGTCTTTCCGTTGCTAAGGTTGATAATACCAATGCCTGCTATAAGAACAATTGCCGTAAAAGCTATAATATATTTTTTCATAAAGCCCTCCATAAAACTAATAGTGATTAGTTGTTATTTTTAAAAATTAGTTAATTTAATTTCTTACTCTGAGAGAAAAGCAAATACAATCTTTCACCTGAACTTATTTCAGCATATAATAAATCAATGCCCTGCCACCTTGAAGCAAGCCTTTCCAGTGGTCAGATACTGGTTCAGGATTACAGATATCCCTTTGTAAGGCTCTAACTGATGGTAGGAGGGTGAAAGATTGTCTTTGTCCGGGATTTGAGATGCAGTTCTTCAATGAATTGATGTATATAAATGTTTTCTGAAAAGGTAACTGGCATAAATGGCGAAACGATATTAACAGAAAGACATAAGAAGATAGGGCAGTCTGGTGTTGAGCAATGATCAGAACCTTTGTCCTCGCTTTTGTTACATCCATTACAACAGGATTTTTCAGCCTTCTCAATAATTACAGCAGAAGCAGAAGTTAATAAACCAGTAAACATAAGGACTACTGCAATCAAAACGAAACAGGAAACTGCTCTAAAAAGTATTGCCTTCACTTTTAATAATATACCATATGTTTGGGGCAAAAAGCAAACTACTGACAATTGGGGGTTAAATTAGGCATAGACATATTAACCTGAACAATCTGAAAGAGAAGGATAAAAAGGAGTATGTGCAATTAGAGGAAGAATAAAAGGAGACAGTAAATTAAGACTGAACAACATGTCTATGCCAGGTGTATTTTACATTTTCATATCATTATCAATTAGTAAGACTTTTTACTGGCTTTCCATCTAAAAACACTTCATATTTATCAATGCCTTTCAGGAATGTGGGTATTCTTTTAGGTATTCTATTGGTTTTGTATAAAGGCTTAAATTCTAATACAGCCGACTCTCCCTCTCTTAGTGTAACTTCTACTTCTAAAAAATACCTTTCTTCAGGAAGTCCGAAGAATATTCTGTGTGAACCAGCAGGTACTCTCACTCTCTTTGATAGATAATACTTCATCCCCGTACCCGCTTCAGGGTCAATTCTTCTTTTACCATCTTTATCGTATTCTGGTGATGTTTCTTTCACCCCATGTACTTTCCATATAGCGGCTTGACCATCGATATTAATGAGAAATGGATACTCTGGCTTACCATGAAGTGATTTTTTCGATTCCCCTATGTAATATCCTTCGAGATGGGTCTTAATATGAGCCTTGATAATTAGGTCAGCATATCCTTCTGGTATTGTTACATCATCCTTGACTTCAACAAAAATATCTGCTCTTCCACCCTGTGATTTTATCTTTATTTGTTCTTTAGTTACAGTACTGCACCCTGCAATAACAGTTCCAAAAATTACTAAAACAAAATATCCCAATAACTTTTTCATTATCTTATTACCCTCCTTTAAATGTTTCGCATTTATGCGGAATCAAAATCTTTTACTAAAATAACAATTTTCTGCTTTTGAATCTTAATCAGTCCAAAATGTTTGAACAATGGGATTCATATCGGCTGTTTTTTCCAATTTCTCTCACAATAATTTACCAATCTTATCCTTCACACGGCTTCCAGGACGCACTCACCTGTCATTATCCTTATAGTATCCTTGACATGATAGATAAATATTTTCCCATCACCTTTATTCCCTGTATGGGCATGTCTAAGGATTGCGTTTACAACGATGTCAAGCATTTTGGCATTCACTATAACTTCAAGCTTTACCTTTGGTACATAATCAATAATTTCCTCTATCGGTTTGTGAGGTATACCATTCTTGCATTTCTCTTTTCCAAAGCCCTGGACTTTTGTGATGGTCAGTCCAGGGAAATTAGAAATCTTACAGAGAGCTTCTATAACTTTGGTCGGCATAAAAGGTTGAATAATTGCTTTTATCTCTTTCATTTTTCTATTCCTCCTTAATTTTATGGGTGACATTACGCCCTCTAAATTATTTAAAATTCTAATTGTTCTTCTGCAAACCACCTGTAAAGTGTTGGCAATACTAAGAGAGTTAAAAGCGTAGAGGTGATTAATCCACCCACAACCACTATTGCCAATGGTTTTTGAATTTCGGAGCCAGGACCTGTTGCAAAAAGCATGGGTACAAGTCCAAGAATTGCAACCAATGCTGTCATTAATACTGGCCTCAATCTCAGTTCACATCCTGTTATTACAGCGTCTTCAAGGACCATCCCTTCTTGTCTGAGCTTGTTTATATAAGATACAAGAACAACTCCATTTAAAACTGCAACACCAAAAAGAGCTATAAAACCTACAGAAGCAGGGACGTTTAGGTAATTTCCAGAAATGAACAGTCCTGCTATTCCTCCAGTGAATGCAAAAGGAAGATTTAGGATTATCAATCCTGCATATTTAAAAGAATTGAATGTTAAAAAGAGCAAAAAGAATATGACTGCTATTGTAGTTGGGATGATAATAGAAAGCCTCTTCATTGCCCTTTGCTGGTTCTCAAAGGACCCACCCCATGTTATATAATAACCAGATGGCAGCTTTACCTCTTTGTCAATTTTCTCCTTCGCCTCAGCAACAAACCCACCAATATCCCTCTCTTCCACATTGCATTCAATAACTATCCGTCTTTTACCGTTTTCTCTACTTACTTGAACAGGACCTTCAGAAACATAGATTCTTGCGAGCTGAGCAAGAGGAACATTTGCTCCAGTGGATGTTTTTACAAGTATGTTGCCTATTGTCTCGACACTGTTTCTTCTCTCCTCTGGAAACCTCAAAAACACAGAAAACCTTTTATCACCTTCAAGGATGTTAGTAGCCTCTTTTCCGCCTATGGCTATTTCTATAATTTCCTGTATATCTGCCACATTTATCCCATATCTAGCTATCTTGTCCCTATCAATATCAATATTTAAATAGGGTTGACCTGATGTTTGCTCCACTCTGAGGTCAGCTACACCTTTTATTTTTGAAACAGACTTTGCTATCTCCTCAGCCTTTTCTCTAAGAAGTTCCATATCTTCTCCGAATATCTTAATTGCAAGCTGGCTCTTTACCCCTGAAATGAGCTCATCAACCCTTAATGCAATGGGTTGTGTTATATTCAAACCAATACCAGGGATCTTTTCTAGCTCTTCTCTTATCTTTTTCACCAGTTCTTCCTTTGTTTTGGCTGTCTTCCATTCTTTTTTTGGTTTAAGCACCACAATGGGATCGCTTATATTAGGTAACATGGGATCTGTAGCTATCTCAGCAGTGCCTATTTTTGATATTACAGTAACGACTTCTGGGAATTTCATGAGTGTTTGCTGAACTTTTTTCTCAATTTCTATGGATTCAGAAAGTGATACACTTGGAAGCCTTATCACCTGTACGGTCAGCGAACCTTCATCCATTGCAGGAATGAACTCTTTGCCAATAAAAGGAAGAATCATAAAGGATATTGCTAGCAAAACTGCAGTAAAACTGATAACTTTTTTTCTATTTTTCATAGCCCATTTAAGTGCGGGAAGATATACTTGTTTAGCTTTTTTTATTATAAGGCTTTCCTTTTCTTCACCAGCTTTTAAGAACAATGAGGCAAACACGGGTATAACTAATATGGATAGGATAAGTGAGGAAAAAATGGCTATTACCACTGTATAAGCAAGAGGTGCAAACATTTTACCTTCCATACCTTCAAGGGCTATAATAGGAATGAAAGATAGAACGATTATGAGCTCACCAAATATACTTGGCTTTCTCACTTCAAGAACTGCTTCAAGAACACTACGAATTTTGTGCTTGAACTCTCCAGGGTATGAGAGGTGTCGTTGGACATTTTCAATCTGTATAATTGCGGCGTCCACTATCATACCAAGCGATATAGCAAGCCCTCCAAGGGACATGAGGTTAGCGGATATGCCAGCTTTCCACATGATAATAAATGTAGAAAATACGACAAGTGGAAGTGTAATGGCAATAACCAATGCTCCCCTAATGCTTCTTAAAAACAAATAAAGCACTATTAAAACAAGTATTATTCCCTCTAAAATAGCATAAGTGACAGTATTTATACTCTTCTCTACGAGTTCCATTCTGTCATAGAAAGGCTTGATTTTTACTCCATCTGGTAGAATATTATTTTTGTTTATATATTCGACTTTTTCCTTTACACTGGTAACTACTTCTTTCCCACTCCCTCCTCTTATCATCAATACTATCCCTACTACAGCCTCACCTTTGCCATCCTTTACAGCAGCACCTAACCTTACTTCAGGTCCGAATTTCAATTCAGCAATGTCCTTTAAATAAACAGGTGTACCATGTTCCTCTTTCACAATTATATTTCCTAAATCCTTGAGAGAAGTAATGATCCCTGTGCCCCTAATAATATATTGTTCTGGACCATGTTCAAGAATATTTCCTCCCGCATTAGCATTGTTTTTTGAAATTGTTTCAAAGACTTCTCTTAGGGTAAGTTTATATTTTATTAACCTATCGGGGTCTATTATTACCTGATATTGCCTGACCATGCCACCAAAGGAGTTTACCTCGGTTACACCAGGAACAGTCTTTAATATGGGTTTGATAATCCAGTCTTGTATGGTTCTAAGATCCATGAGTTCTTTCTCATTTAGATTTTCTCTACCCGGTTTTTCAAGTGTGTACTGGTATATTTCTCCCAGACCTGTGGATATAGGTCCCATTATAGGTTCTATGCCATTGGGCAGCTTCTCTTTTGCTTCAATAATTCGTTCAAGCACCAGTTGCCTTGCAAAATAGATATCAACATCATCTTTAAATACAATAGTTATTACTGAGAGACCAAACTTTGAGAGAGACCTTGTATAGTCAAGCCCCGGAAGACCGGAAAACTGAACCTCCAATGGATAGGTAATAAATTTTTCCACCATTTCTGGAGACCAACCCGGCGCTTCGGTAATGACCTGCACCTGTATATTTGTCACATCTGGGAATGCATCAACTGGTAATTTCTTAAAGGCGTAAATACCAAAAACAGCGAGAATAACCACCCCGATGATTATCAGCAATCTCTGTTTTAATGCAAATGATATAATCCTCTCTATCATGTCAATCCTCCACCAGCTCTTCTTTTTTTAACTCCGACTTTAGGACAAAAGAACCTTTAACAACTATTTCATCTCCTTCTTTTAATCCCTCAATTATCTCTATCTTCTTGCCAAAGGTCCTTCCTATTCTGACAGTTACTCTTTTGAACCTATCAGAAGCAGCTTGAACAAAAACATATCTTTCTGTACCATCCATAAGCACAGCCTCCTGTGGGATTGCAATCACCCTTTCTTCATTAGAGCCTTTTGTATCTATTGTTACTGTGGCAAACATCCCCGGTTTAAGAAGCCCAGCTGAATTATCTATGGTAACCCTTGCCTTTACAGTTCTTGTTTTTTCATCAACTACATCACCAATGTATGATATCTTTCCTTTAAAGTCCTTATCAGGAAATGCTGTTACTGCAACTTTCACACTCATACCAGTTTTTAGACGGGATATATCCTTTTCATAAATATCTACGACCACCCATAATGTTGAAAGATCTGCAATTGTGAAAAGTATCTTTTCTGGACCTACAACCTCCCCCTGTGATACATTCTTTTCAACAACCACACCATTTATAGGTGAGGACAAGGATAGTAGGGGATGGTCTCCATTTTTTATTTCACTCTCAAAAAAAATTGTATTAACTCCAAGCAGGCGAAGACGTTCTCTTGAAAAATTTAGATCTGCTTCTGCTTCACTGAGCTCCTGTCTTGCCTTTAGGACATCTTTTTCAGGAGATACCTTTTTCTCAAATAATGTTTCCTCACGCTTTAAATTTTTCTGTGCAAACTCAACTCTGCCTTTAGCTTTTAAATACTCAGCCCAGATCTGTCCAAGCTCAGGACTATCAAAATATACTAAAGGTTGTCCTGTCTTAACCCTATCACCAAGCGAGGCAGTGAGTTTAACAATCCTGCCTAATGTCCTTGGACTAATTTTATAAATCTTATCCGCGTTAAACTCTATAACTGCTGTTGCTGAGATAGGATCTGAAAGATGCTCTGAAACAACCTTTTGAATTTTTATTCCTGCTTCTCTTTGTTTTTCTTCAGAAAAGGTTAAAGTTTCTATTTTTTCTGTTGCTCCGTATGGTTCCTTTTTCTCTATAGCAGTTGATGTTTTTTCATTTTCCTTAGATTCTTTTTTACCACAACCAGGAATTGCAGAAGCTATACCAAATAGCAGAATTATTAAAATTATGAAAAATTTATTTTCTCTAATAAAATTTTCAATCATTTCAGACTTCCTCCTATAATTTTTTCAAGCGTGTTAATGGCAATTCTTGTTCTTAGCTGTGCATCGAGATAGGCAAACTGTATGTCAACTATATCCTTTTGAGCAAGCCTTACATCGTAAAAACTGACCTTTCCTTCCCTAAATGCAAAGTTTATTAGGCTTAGATTTTCCATGGCCTTGTCCAATATCTCTTTTTTAAATAATGAAAGCTCGTTTAATGATGAAATGAGGGTATTATATGATTCTTCAAATTCATTTTCTGCAATTCTCTCTATACCTGATAGTTTTATTTTTGCCTGCTCAGCCCTAACTCTTGCCTCCTTCATTTCTGCTTCCTTTTTATTAAAAAATGGAATAGGAATTGAAGCCGTAAGTCCCGCCGTATTTCTTTGTTCATCTTTTGCATAAAACATAGAGAGTGTTATGTTTGGAACGGCTTCCCTCTTAGTGAGCCTAATTGCTAATTCTGTTTTGTCAGTCTCTACCAAAGCAGACTTTATATCAGGTCTCTGCATGGCAAGTTTTTTGAGAATTTCCTTATTAGGTAAAGGAAAAATATCTTGAAGCATTTCTCCCTCAACATTAAAAGAAAAGTCATATTTTAAACCTATCAGAGACTGCAAATTTAAAATAACTTCCCTATATTCCCGCGAAATAGATAGAAGTTCTGCTCGTGCTTTGCTTAGTTCCACTTCAGCAATATTTACTTCAAGATTTGAAACATCTCCTGCTTGTAATTTTATTCTTGTAAAATACAACAACTCTTCTTTCAGTTTTACTACTTGTTCTGCCAGTTCTTCTTTTTTCTTTAATACAAGCGCTTTAGCGAAGGTATTCTTCACATCATAGGTAATGATTCTTTCTTTATCCATTATCTCAAAAGCAATCTTTGAAAGTTCCTTTTCTGCGATATTGATTCTTAATATTCTCTGCCCTGCAATTTCAAACTCTTGCGAGAGCTTAATAGAATAATCTGTATATTTTCCATTGCCTTCTTCTATAGACTTTTCTTTTTTTGAAATTTCTCCCTCTATCGTAGGATTATTGGGAAATAATAATTTTGCTTTTTCTAATTGGTTTTTTGCTACTTCTTTCTCAAGTCTCAAAGCTTGAATTTCAGGATTATTTTTTAATGCATAGTTTACTGCCTCATCCATTGTCATTGAATAGACTTTCGATGTAAAAAGTATAACCAATAATAAATATGAAAAAACTCTTGGCATTAAAACCTCCTTAAAAGGTTGATTAGTCTTTTTGTGCTGAAATTAGTAGTTCAGCGTTGAATAATTCCCATGAAGTAAAATCACCATGAAATAAATTCATGGTAATATCATGGTTGTTTAGCTAAAGTAGATTAATTTTGAGGTGGTTTAATGATTGAACAATAGGGCTCTAAATAGTTTAAAAAAGATTGCAGGCATACGCTTAAGACTGGCAAAAAAACATTTTTTATGTTGTAAGAATCTATGATATTAGTTGCACTGAAACATATTGGACATGCATATTCTATACTTTTTTGTGACGATGCTCCATCACTATTATTTCCAGTATCGTTTATAAATACAGTATCTGTATTAGAAGGTTTTGCATAGCAATTCTTCGTATTCGCTACTTGAAATGGTAGATTGGCTATGCAATAGTCACAGGTTGCATTGTCAACTAAGGGAACAATGACATAAACAGATAGTAAAAAAAATAATAATAACTTTTTTAACATAATAGTATATTATTGGATTTTTGCTCATAAGTCAAATACCTTTCAATTTATTTCTTAAAGAGGTGTGGGGTGTGGGGTATGGGGTATAAAAAAATTAGGCAATGGGCTATGGGCAATGGGTTATAGGCTATGGACAATGTGTGATGGGCTATAGGCAATGGGCGATAGGTTATGGGTATGGGGTGTGGGGTATGGGGTTTGAGGTATAAAAAAATTAGGCAATGGGCGATGGGTTATGAGCGATAGTGTTATACTGAGACCCAAGAATACTGGACACGGTAAGAGAGTAGAGATAAGATTAATGAGGGTAGGAAAATAACGCTCGAAGGGGGTGGAATATGAAACCGAGGAAATGGACAGTTGAGGAGAAGTTAGAGATAGTTCTTGAAGGTCTGAAGGGGGTGAAGTCAGTTGCTGAGATATGCCGGGAACATCAGATTAGTCAGTCCCAATATTATCGGTGGAGGGACAAATTTTTAGAAGGTGG
>ENA-ORXB01002034-ORXB01002034.1-sediment-metagenome-genome-assembly--contig:-NODE-2034-length-19444-cov-3.942273_pt1 | contig 19444 bp, 16 predicted proteins | sample MGYA00237863_ERZ511475 | MGnify/ENA primary metagenome ERZ511475 (study PRJEB26305, sample SAMN06343858) | sediment metagenome | isolation source: hot spring sediment | place: Canada: British Columbia... | reverse complement strand
CTTTGCCGCCGCAGCCAGCCCCGAAAACCCACCTTTCATACATCCCCCTCCCCAGCGCGGCAGTGGCGCGCTGGGGAGGGGGCAGGGGGTGGGGCAGGCCACCGCTGGGGCACGGTACGCCGTGGCCCAGCTATGGCCAGACGGCCGCTACAGCCAGCGGCCCTACTGGACCATGAAGCTCAGGAGGGCGTGCCCCGGCCCGCCGGGCCCCGCACCGGCGGGTCCCCAGCTAAGGAGCAGAGTGTACCTTCCCGGAGGGAGGTCGCCGGGCAGGGGAAGGTGCACAGGGTCGCGGACGATCTCGCCCGGGAGCCACCGGCGCGACGGGTAGCGTCCGCCGGCGGGTGCCCATCTCTGCTCGAGCCACGCCCTGCCGTCGGGGCCGACGAGGCGCACCGCCGCGTCGCAGTCGCCAGCAGGCGCCTCGGGCGCCTGCCAGAAGCACACCAGCTCGGCTACCTCGCCGGGGTGCAGTGCGGCCAGGGGTTGATCAAGCGCGCCGGCCCGCCCGAAGGAAAAGCCCAAGAGTACAACAGGCTCACCCCCGATGGTCCCCGCGTGCTGCATATCGAGCGCCGCCACGGGCGGCGGCGCCCCCGGCCTCACCACCCGCACCTCTTGCAGGATGATGTGGTCGGCGGCGGGCCCATCCTGCGGGGTGATCGGGAGTCGGCGGCCGTCCTCGATCCCGTACATGCCGACCTCGATCAGGTACTCGCCCGGGGGCGTGCCCGCCAGCACCGGCAGGCCATACCGGTCGATGATCAGCTCGCCCGCCTGCCATGAGGTCGTCGGCCGGGCGCCGCCGAGCGGCTCGGCGTCCCGCAGCCCGAAGAGATGCCCTGCCGAGTCGATCAGGTGCGTGAACACCTTGTAGCGGCGGTCAATCGGCCCGGTCGCCCTCCAGAAGAGGGTGAGCTGCAGGATGTCGCCGGATGCGACCTCGTCGGAGGTGAGGCTGTATCCTTCCAGGCGCAAGAGGCCCCCGACCTCCACGGACAGGGGATGCTGGATGGTGTCGCCCGCCCGGCTATCGGGGACGGCATAGATGACAAAGCGGAGGTTGCCGTACCAGGCATCCAGGGACTTGAAGGCGTGCCGGTCGAGCCAGCCCTCGACGATGCCCTCCGGATCGCTCTCGTTGGTCGCCCAGAAGATGGCAAAGACGCGCCGCTTCCCGCGCACCAGCTCCTCGAGCTGGCTCTCGGTCTCCTGGCGATCAGGCGGGCGACGCAGCGGCAGCGGCACCATCGGCACCGGACCCTGATAGTAGCGGGCGACCGTCTCGATCTGGCTGGGGGCGTTGATCAGGAGGAGGTCCTCCGGCCCACCGACGGCAGAGATGTACCTGGCGATGCCGCGATAGTCGTCGCGGGCGTAACGAGGGTTGTAGTAGTAGTTGCGCAGCCCGGGGAGGCCGGCGAGGATGGCGACGAGCGTGGCCGTGCAGGCGAGCCCCGCACGGGCGAGCGCATCCCATCGCCACCTCTGCGGCGGAGGGCTTGCCGACGGGCGAGCGGCCGCGCCAGCGGGCGCGCTCTTTTCCCGCTGCGTCTCGAGGCCGGCTGCCTGCGCCGACGGCAGGAGCCGGGTAGCCCCGCGCGCGAGGAGGAGGGCAAAGCCAGGAGCGGCCATGATCAAGAACTTGGGGTGGTACATGGGCCGCGAGCGCGAGAGGATGTGTACGACGGCGAGCGGCGCCAGCCAGTAGCAGCCGGCCAGAAGCCGGGCCCGCACACTCTCCCCCTCGCGCGATGGTGCGACGAGCCCGATCACCGCCAGGCCGACCAGGACCGCCGTGAGCCAGCCGTAGGCCTCCGCCTCAATCGTGGGCCCGAGGGCAAACACCGGCAGCGCGCGCTGCAGCAACCCCATCAGGGTCAGGGGCTGGCTCACCGCCGGCCAGCGGTGGAGCTGCGCCCACGTCAGCCGCAGCCAGGGCAGGTACAGCAACCCGACCACGGCCTGCGCCGCACCCAGGGTCAATCCCTCCCGCAGGATCGGCCGCCACACCCGCTCGCGGCGGGTCAGCGAGATGGCCATGGACAGGAGCCAGGCCACGTCCTGCGCCACGACCAGCGCCGCTCCCAGATACTGGGTGTAGACGGCCAGCGTCGTGGTGGCAACCCAACCGGCCATCGCCCAGGCGCGGTGCCGGACCCGTCCGTCCAGCCAGCCACGGTAGAAGAGGTAGCACGAGGCGGCGCCCAGGAAGGTCAGCAGCATGTACATGCGCGCCTCCTGGGCGTAGTAGACCTGGTAAGAGGAGAGGGCAGCCACAAGGGCGGCCACCAGCCCGGTCAGCGGGTCGAACAGGCGCGCGCCGAGGAGATAGACCAGTCCCAGGAGCCCCGTCCCCAGGAGCGCCGAGAGCGACCGCGCCGCGGCGTCGCTGGAGCCGAACAGGCGGAGCCAGTAGTGCAGGAGATAGTAGTACAGGGGCGGGTGGATGTCGGCGGCGGCGCTCAGCGTGATCTGCTCCAGGGTGCGCCCTGCCAGGGCGACGCTCGTGCCCTCGTCGTTCCAGAGGCTCTGCCCTTCCAGGCGGTAGAAGCGAAGGCCAGCACCCAGCGCCAGCACGAGCGCCAGCGCCACAGCCAGGAGCGTGCGCCGGCGGTCCAGCCCTCTAGCCATCCCTGCGGGCCCTCCGCGCCCTGCCAACCTGACGCCGTGCCAGGATCAGGCCGGCTGCCACGGCGGCGGATGCGACCAGGCCCATCGCCGCGTAAGCGCCCCGGCGATCGCTCCGGCGGACGATCAGGCCGTCGAGGGCAAACCCCTCGCCGGCAACCTCGATCTCGACCGTGTGCTCTCCCGGAGAGGCATAGCGCGCGATGGCGAGTCCGGCTCGTCCGTCGATGCGCACCGGGCGCGGCCGAACCGGAGCGCCATCTACCCTGACCCTGACGGCATCAGGCGAGGCCGTCCCAGAGGCCACGAGGTCCAGCTCGCTCCCCCAGAAGGTAAAGTGCAGCGATGCGCCAGGCGCGGCCTGCTGATAGCCGCCGAGCACGCTCGCGGCATCGCGGCGCTGCTGCCACCCGGCGGAGTAGGAGAGCGCCCAATGGTCCTCCTGATGATAGCCCGGGTACACCACAGGCGGCCGGTTGAGGTACTCGCGCAGGGCCTCGTAAGCCGGCCATGGGGTAAAGTCGGGCTCGACCAGGGCAAAGTAGTAGAAGGCCTGGTTCTTCTCTGCGTCGGTCGCCCTCTTGAAGAACCAGTAGTTCATGACGCCCATCCAGGGCCACTCACGCTGGGCACGCTCATAGGCCTCAACGGCGTAGCGGGCCTGCTCCTCTCGGCTCACTCGCCCGAACATGGGAGTATCCGGATGGCCGATGGGGATGGCGTTCCAGCCGATCTCGGTTGCCCACATCGGCTTGCTCGAGTCGCCGTTGCGCACCATGATGGCGCGGATGAGCTGCGGCCGCGCAAAGTTGGTGCGATCCGGCCCGAGGCGATGGTCGGTTGGCCCGGTCCAGATGCCGTAGGCCTGCACACCGAGGATGTCGAAATAGTCCTTGGCGCCGGCATCGTACATCTGCTGGAGGTAGACGAGGTCGCTCAGGTTGCGCGGGCCCATCTCGATGGTCGGGGCGAGGCCGGCGCTGAGGATCACGCAGTCGGGGTCGGCCTCCTTGGCGCGGCGATAGGCCTCCTGCAGGAGCCGGGTGTAGCCCCGGGCATCTACCGGCTGCTCTCCCCATTCGGGATAGATGTTCGGCTCGTTCCAGATCTGGTAGTAGCGAACCCTGCCGCGGTAGCGCCCGACGACGGCGGCCACGAAATCGCCAAAATCCTCGATGCGGTCAGGCGGGGCGAAGGTGCCACGGGCGTTGCCGTCCGCGCGGGTCCACTCGGGGGGATTGTCCAGCCTGACAATCAGCTCGAGGCCCCGCTCGTTGGCCATATCCACGATGCGGTCGTACTTTTCCCAGGCGGATTTGTTCCACTTGTGGTCACAAAAGTCCCCTTTGCCGGAGATCTCGATATCCTCCCAGGGGAACTCTTGGCGGATGAAGCGGAAACCCGCATCGCGGATCATATCCAGGGACCGGGCGAGTTTGGCGGGCTCGACCTCTTGCTCGAGAAAGGTGTTGACGCCGAAGGGTGGGACGCCGGAGTGAGCGATCGGTGCGTACGGATCGAGGTCGAGGCGGGGCTGCGTGAGCTGAAGATAGAGGTAGGCGACGGTGCCCTTGACAAGCTCGTCGGTGTTTTTCTCGCCGACCCGCGCATACATCCACGGCCGGATGACTGGCCGCCAGGCGAGCAGCGACACGAGAGCGCCAACCAGCAGGAGGGCGGCCAGAGCGGCAATGAGCCTGGCTGCACCCCGGCGGACGAACATCCCCACTCCTTGTCTGCTACGTAACTACGGTCCAGGTGCAAGATGCCCTCAGAGGCTCACCCTACGCCGCGCCCCGGGAGGCCCGGCGTGCAGAGAGGGGCGTCTTCGAGAGGCAGGCTGAGCCGCGGAGGAAAGACCCGGGCCGGGTCTCTCGTCCCGTGGTCGGGGATACCTCCGGGCGCGCGCACCGGCTGTCAGCTCGCGTCGTAGTGGGCCGGCAGGGGCGCTGTGCCCTCCGGTCGATCGGCACCCGGAGGCGCCCGATTCTCTTCGCCTCGGACGGCTGCCCGGACGGACCGCTAGCTGGGCTCGCCGGGCGTGCTCTCGGCCTCGAGGGCGCCGAGGATCTCCTGCCGCCTCTTGGCGGCAGCTGCCTTGCCCTTCTCGTAGGCTTCCTGGATGCGCGCCCGCTGCTCCTCGACGATGGTTGGCACCTTCTCCTGCAGCTCGGCGGCGCGCTCCTGCAGCTCGTCCTTCAGCTCGATTCCGCGCTCGAGGAGCTGCGCCCTGGTCTCCTGGCCGGACTGCGGGGCCAGCAACAGCCCGATGACCGCGCCCAACATGCCTCCTATGAACAGGCCTGAGAGGAATTCGAGGCCTCCGCCTCTTCGCGCCATCTCTTACCTCCTGTTTGCTGCGAATCTCGTGCTACAGCGCTACTTGCCGTCGCCCTGCCGGGCGGTGCCTACCAGCGACTCCAGCCCCTCGCGCAGGCCGGCGATGAATGAGGCCACCCGGGCCACGGGCGACACAATGTATTGGCTGACGATTGTGGTCGTGCCCCGCACAGTGCCCATCGTCTCCTGAGCCGATGCCAGGATCGGCCTGACTTCATCCCGCAGCAGACGCGCGAGGCTGCGTATCTCTAGGAGCAGGATGACCAGGAGGACGCCGATCACCAGCGACTCAACCGCCAGCAGTATGATCGCAACGTCCCTGATGGCCGTGAGGACAGGCATGGCACCTCCTTCGCTGGCCTCTCGCCGGTGCTTATCTTACCACACTATGTGTGAATTGTCATGCCAGTGAAAGAGTCTGGGCTCGGACGGTCGGGGACCGAGGGCTCGCCCTCGGTCCCCGACGGCACCGGCAAGGCCAGGGCCATGCCGGGAGTCTCCGCACGCGATACGGAGAGCTTACGCGCCTTTGGTGTGGGCGTCAACTATGGCCTTTCGAGGCGAGTCCGCCGACTAGCGCAGAATTGACATCTGTGGTAATCTAGCGTCCAGCATGTCAGTTCCTGAGCGCTTGCATCCTGAGATCAGTCGCGGGAAGAGGGAGCCGTTCCGGACCAGTCAGAGTGAATCCGCCGGTAGGTGAACCATGAACTCCAGAGCACCGGTAGAGCCCGTCGGCAACGGTCTTGGCCTCACGCGTAGTGTGCGCGCGCCCGGCCATCGGACGCGGATACTGGTCGTCGATCGCGACCCCAGCGCCCTCGCCGTAGTCCGCAGCATCCTCCGCTCTCAGGACTGGGAGGTCATCACGGCGAAGAACGCCGCAGAAGCCCTCACCAAGGCGCGTCTCGAGGGGCCGGATGCTGTCATCAGCGAGTACACCTTGCCCGACATGAGCGGCGTTGACCTCTGCCAGACGCTGCGTCAGCGTTCCGAGACGGCCGCGGTGCCGATCCTCATCCTCAGCGCCTCGGCCGGGGTCGGCGAGCGCGTCGCGAGCCTGCGGGCGGGAGCGTCGGACTATCTGGTGAAGCCGCCCGAGGCGCAGGAGCTGATTGCGCGCCTGCGGGCTGCGCTCGAATTGCGCAAGGAAAAGGTTGCCTTCGTCGTCGTCGTTCTCGGCACCAAGGGCGGCGTCGGCGCCAGCTCCCTGTCGGTCAATGTCGCGCTCGCCCTCCGGCAGGAGACACGCCGCGGCGTGGTGTTGGTCGATGCCAGCCAGTCGATCAGCGCGGCGGATATCATGCTCAACCTGCAGTCCACCTCCAGCTTTACGCACCTCTTGGCCAGGATTGACGAGCTGGAGCCTGGCGACTTTGAGGCCATCCTGACGCCGCACTCGTCAGGGTTGCAGGTGCTGGTGCAGGAGCAGGGGATGGAGGGCATCGGCCCGGACCAACTGCGCAAGGTAGTGCTGGCGCTGCGGCGCCTGCGCGAGTTCGTGGTCGTGGATGCCGGCCTCGCCCTCGATCACAACACCGAGGTGCTGCTGGATATCGCGGACCGCGTGCTCCTGGTGCTCACCCCCGAGATCACTGCTCTGCGGGGTGCCCGGCACTTCTTGGAGCGTTCTCGGCAGCTTGGGCTGTCACGCGAGCGCATCCTGCTCATCCTGAATCGCTACCCGCAGCGCGGCGGGCTCCAGCGGCGCGACATTGAAGCGGCTCTCGGCCTGGTGATGCAGGCGACGATCCCGGATGATGAGAAGCTGATGACCTATACCATCAACCGGGGCATTCCGGCTGTGATCGGGCACCGCCGCAGCGACATCGCCCGGCAGGTGACAGGCGTCGCCAAGACGCTGATTCAGGCTTCACGGGACCAGTAGCGGCGGTCCGCCGGCAGCCGCATGCGGCCCCCTCGGGAACAGTGTGTATGCCTTTGCCGATGCTGACGGCCACGGAGGCACTCGTTGCTGCTGATTCATCATGCGGCCCGCTGTCGGCACGCATTTCCTCCAAGCTCACTGGCAGCTCTGCGGGCCTGCGCGGAGGCGCAGGCCCGCGTCGTCGAGGTGGATATCCAGCCGCTCGCCGACGGTGAGTACGCCCTGCTGCACAACGCTCTGCTTGAGGAAGGGACCACGGGCCGGGGACCGGTGGGCGGGCAGAGTGCCAGGGCGCTGGAGGGCCTCCGCCTTGTCTGGCAGGGAATGATAACCGGCGAGCCGGTACCGCTTCTTAGCCGGGTGGTAGACCTGGTGCGTGGGCAGCCATTCCCGCAGGAGCTGCAGCTCGACCTCAAGGTCTATCCCTCTGCCCCTGCGCGGGAAGCGGCTCTCCGTTCGCTGGCGGAACTGGTCGCGCCCCTGGGCCAGAGGGTACGGGTCTCCAGCACCGCCGACTGGGCCCTGCGGCGCCTGCATGCGCTCGCCCCGGATCTTCTCCTGGGGTTCGATCCGCTGCTCTACCTCGACGTTCGCCCCGCCGATTCTGACCGAGATGCCCCGCCCTACCGCACCGGCGCCTATGGCTACCGCGACGACCATCCGCTGGCTTCGCGGCGTTGGGGGACGGCTGCAGAGTACCTGCGGAAGCGAGTTGAGGCGCTCTGGCTTCAGGCGCCGATGGCCGGCATCTGGTACATTCGCGCCCAGACGCTCGCGCGCGCTCTGGACGATGGCTTCGACTGGATCGCCTACCTACACGAGCGCGGAGTCCTCGTTGCCGCTTGGACGCTCGACCCGGCCGAGCCCGGACACCTTCCCCTCGCGCGGCGGCTGGCCGCGGCGGGCGCCGATCGCATCACGAGCAACGACGCCCCCGCCCTTGCCGAGGCGCTTGGCGGCGCGGAGTATTAGGGCGCGCCGCCCCCACCTCTGACCTTTCAGGGGCGAACAGGCTGCCCCAATCGTCGTCCCTCAGCCCTTGCGGGCGCGGTACCCCATCCCCCCAGCCCCCTTCCCCGCCGCTGAGGCGGCGGGGAAGGGGGTGTTTCTTTTCTTACGGAGGGGTGTGCGTGGGCGGCGAAGCCGCCCACGCACACCCCTCCTACCTTGGATACCCCGCCCCCGCGCCGCGGGGGCGGGGTTAGGGGTGGGGGCGCTGCAAGAGGCGACGCCTCCGACCTTCCCCGGAGAATGGGGGCGTCCGCTCCTGAACCTCCGACCCTCACCACGGCGAGCGCTCCAGATACAACGTTAACCTGATTCTAATCATCTTGTAACCTGCTGCCGGGCCTGACCCTTGCTTTGGGAGGGTAGATAGTACTATAATAGGCATAGTCCGACTAGGTAGTTAGTACTAGTCCTGCCCGCTGGTCGTCGCCGGCGAGAGGCCTGCCTCTAGGTGACCCCAGGGGAAATGAATAGCCTCTCGCCATTGGCCCGGGGAGAGGCATGACATGCGGGCCGCCCTGAGTAGCCTCCTTCCAGGGCGGCCTTTGCGTCTCGCTTGCCGGGGCGGCCGCGGGCGGTGATGGGGCGCCCTGCGCTCCTGGTACGGATCGTGCAGAGTGTTCAGCGGCGCCTCGCCCGAAAGTGAGTGGCAAGTGACAGAGCGAAGGGAGTGGCTCGGCCTACACGAGGGGGCTCCCGGGCCCTGTGCCCGCGATGTCCGGCCCGGGCTACGCCTGCTGGACAGCGCGCGGTTCTACCTGCGTGCCCAGTCCACCAGCCTGGGTGCCTATGTGCGTGAGCAACTGGTCTTCTCCCTCTGCTCGTGGATTCCCGGGCTGGTCGGCATCGGCATCCGCGCCCTGCTCTACAGGCTGCTCATGGACTGCCGGGGCTGGGTCGCCATCGAGACGGGGGTGCGCATCTGCCGGCCGGGCAACGTCACCCTCGGCGCCGGTGTGTATCTGGACCACGGCGTCTACCTCCATGCCTGCCCCGAAGGTATCGAGATCGGCGATCGCACCTACGTGATGCACCGCGCCGAGCTTCACGTCTACAACTTTCGCGGGCTGGAGCAGGCCCGCATCAAGATTGGCAGGCACTGCATCATCGGCGAATCCTCGATCATCCGCGGCCAGGGTGGGGTGCTGATCGGCGACAATGTGATCATCGCCCCGCATGTGCAGATCATGGCCGTTGACCACATCTTTGACGACCCCACGCGACCCATCATCGAGCAGGGCATCCGCGCGCTCGGCATCGAGATCGAGGATGGGGCCTGGGTCGGCTCCGGCGCGATCATCCTCGACGGTGTCCGCGTTGGGCGCGGCGCCGTGGTCGGTGCCGGCGCAGTCGTCACCCGCGACGTCCCGCCTCACACCGTGGTCGCCGGCGTGCCGGCCCGGGTCCTGCGCCGCATCCGCCGGAGCCGGGTCACTGCGGGCGAGGCTGTGCCCGAGCGGGAGCTCGTCGGCCCGCTGGCCGGGAGCCGAGGCAGGCTATGAGCACGCTATCCGTCGTCGTGCCGGCATACAACGAGGAGGCGGCCATCGGGGAGGTGCTGCGGCGTATCCTCGCGGTGAGGGATGCCCTGCAGCAGGAGGCCGGGATCAGCGATCTTGAGGTGCTGGTGGTCGACGATGGATCTACCGACGGTACCGCCCGTGTGGTGACGGACCTCGCCAATGCCTGCCGCGGCCGCTCGACGGTGCGCCTCATCAGGCATTCAGCCAACCTTGGCTATGGCGCGGCCCTGCAGACGGGCTTTGAGGCCTCCCGGGGCACGCTCCTGGCATTTCTGGATGGGGACCTGACCTATCCGCCGGAGTGGCTTCCTGCCCTGTGCCGGGCGGCCCGGCGGCCGGGGGTCGGCCTGGTCTTCGGGGACCGTATGAGCGGAAGAGAATCCCGGATGCCCCCGGTGCGTCGCCTCGGGAACGCGGCTTTCGCATGGCTCACCAGCCTGCTGTGCGGCACCCGGGTGCCCGACTGCTGCAGCGGCATGCGCGTGCTCTCCGCGCGTGCCTGGCGGCAGCTTGGTCCGCTCCCGGCCGGCCTCGAGTTCAGCCCCAGCATGACCGTCCGGGCGCTGCAGCGTGGGCTGACTCTCGATTCGGTTGCCATCCCGTACCACGAGCGCGTGGGCCGCTCCAAGCTGAAGGTGTCCGGAGATGGGCTGCGCTTCCTGCGCGCCATCGTGCACGAGGCGTGGAGGTACCGGCCCGGGAGGGTGTGTGCGGCTGTCGCGGCTGCCTGTGCCTGCTTGTTCGGCGCCGGTGGGGCCCTCGCCTTGCTGGCACGGCAGCCGCTCTCGCTCATGCGTTGGGCGGCGGGCCTGCTGCTGATTGCCCCGGTGGCCGGTGCGCTGACGTTCCTGCTGGCGCGGTCAGGGCGGCAGTGGAGGCGGCTCTCGAGGCCGCGCCTGGCGCTGCGCCCGGCTGATGGAAGCGCGGTCGAGACACAAAGGCCTGGGAGCTGACGCCATGATTGCCAGCCCGCTGCCGCGTGCCATTCCTGCTACAGAGACGGCCCTCGGCGGCGACCGGCGGCCGGACCTGTTGTTCGTGAATCCTCCGTCTCCCGATGGCGACACCTGGATCCGCTGCCAGCACCGTGCCGGGCAGCGGGCGCCCGATGGCATGGTGTGGCCACAGACGGCCCTCGCGCAGCTCGCTGCCCTTTTCCCCGACCGCGAGGTGGCCATCCTGGACGCGGGGGCCCGCCGTGCGAGCTGGCAGCAGTTCTCCATGGAGCTGGAGAGCCGTCCGCCGCGCTGGTACATCACGCACCTGGCAGGTCCGACGCTCTCGGGTGACCTTCTGGGGGTCGCGCTCGCCAAGCAGGCGGGCGCGATCACGGTGGCCTTTGGCCCCGCCGCGTCGCCCGCGGCACGCGAGCTCTTGCAGCAGTGCCCGGCGCTGGACTATGTGGTCTGTGGCGAGCCCGAGCTCACGCTGCAGGAACTGGTTGATACCGTCGATCGATGCGAGTCGGCGCCCGTGTCGCCAGGGACCGGTGCGGAGGAGAGCCCTTCCCGCTGCAGCGCCCCGCCCCTAGCCCGCATCCGCGGGCTGGCCTGGCGCTCGGGGGGCGAACCGAAAGTCAATGCTCCCCGGCCTCTGATCCCGAGCCTCGATGACCTGCCCCTGCCCCGGCACGATCTCCTGCCCCTGGCCGCCTATCGGGGACCGTCCATCCAGGCGCCGGCAGCGATGGTCGTCACCGGGCGGGGCTGCCCCGGACGCTGCTCCTTCTGCCTGAAGCACGTGACCTATGGCTTTTCCGTGCGCCTGCGCTCGCCGGAGCACATCCTGGGCGAGCTGATCCTCCTCAAGCGGCTCGGGGTTCGCCACGTCTACATGCAGGCCGACCTGTTCACGGTCAGCCGGGAACAGGTCGCGGAGCTCTGCCGGCTGATGCTGGCCGAAGGCCTGCGGATTTCCTGGTCCTGCAGCTCTCGCACCGACACGGTCGACCTCGAGCTGCTCCAGCTCATGGGCCGCACAGGTTGCCGGCGGATTACCTGGGCCATCGAATCGGCGAGCGAGGTGGTGCTGTGGCGCAATGGCAAGGGCACGCGCGCCGAAGAGACCGAGCGGGCGATCACCTGGGCGCGGGCGGCCGGGATCGAATCCTGGGGCTCTTTCCTGATCGGCCTCCCCGGCGAGACGGACGAGACGGTCCAGCAGACCATCACGCTTGCCAAGAGGCTCAGCCTGGAGCGCGCGATCTTTGAGCTGGCTGTGCCGCGCCTTGGCACACCGCTGTGGACGCAGGCCGCTGAGAGCGGCTGGCTACGGCAGGGCGCTCACTGGGCCGATGCCGACGCCTCAGGACCGGCCATTCTGGACTATCCCTGGCTCCGGGCGACGAGACTGGAGCAGTGGCTGGAGCGGGCCTACCGTGAATGGGCGCTCAGGCCCGGCTCGCTCTGGAGCCAGTTGCAGCACCTCACGCCGGCCAGGGCCCCTGTATCGCTCGATGTGAGCCTGTACCAGACCTGACCGCCGGCGCGGCGGCCTGCGAAGGCTTGCAGAGGCGGCAGGGCCCGGTCGGCGTATCCTTCTCGGTGATCGGTTCTCCAAAATCATCCGCCCGCTATCGAGCGGGCGGAGTTCAGCGAGGCAGTCATTGAACGCGGAAGAGATGGATGAGGCCAGGGGCCCGAATGGGTCCTCTGCTTTCCTGCGCCGCCATTGGCGGCTGCTGTTGCTTGGAGTGGCACTGCCCATGGTCGTCGCCGTTGCGGTTCTCAGTTCGCAGCCCCAACTCTACCGGGCCCGGGCAGTGCTGCTCGTCGGTTCCTCTCTGGAGAGCCTGAACCCGGGGTCGTCCACTCTGGAGGCGAGCGCCGGCCTTGCCCGCATGTATGCGGACCTGGCGCTCTGCCCACGGGTTCTGCAGCCGGTGATCGACCAACTGCGGCTGCCGGTCGGTCCGGAGAGGCTGGCGCGCCACATCACAGCAGAGGCGAAGCCGGACTCTCCGGTTCTGGAAATCAGTGCGGTGGCCGGCCATCCGCGCACGGCTGAGGCGGTCGCCAATGCCGTGGCGCAGGCTCTGATCGGTCAGGCCCCGGCGGCCAGGGAGGATGTACAGGCCGAGATGGCCTTCACCGCGAAGCAGCTCGAGCAACTGCGCAAGGAGGTGGCCACCCTTGAGGATCGGCTCCGCATGGCCCGGGCTGAGGAGGCCTGGGAGCAAACGCCGGCGAGCCTCGAGGATTCGGGCTCGGACTCCTCGCAGCTCAGCGCGATGCTCGAGGCCCAGCGGGCTGCGTACGCCCAACTGCTGGCCCTGCACCAGGCGGGGACGAGCAACCTGCTGACGCTCATCGATCCGGCTTCCGGGGCACAGCCCGTTGGCCGGCCGATGGGGCTCGTCCCGCTGGCCGGGCTGGCAGGCCTCGTGGTGACCGGGAGCGTCCTCGCCCTCAGGCAGGGGCTCGATGACAGGCTTCGCTGGGATGAGGCGATGCGCTCCTGCCTGGGGCTCTCGGTGCTTGGGGCGATAGGGAGGCTGCCCGTCGACGTGGCGCCCCTCTTCTACCGGCGCGATCCAACCCTGCCGGATGCGGCAGCAGTGCGCGACATCGTCGCCTCGCTCTATCTCGGCGCGCCGGGCCGGGAGTGGCGCACGGTGCTGGTCACGAGCCCCTACCCCGGGGAGGGCAAGAGCATGCTGGCGGCGAACCTGGCCGCGGCGGCAGCCGGCCTCGGCTTTGACACCGTGCTGGTCGATGCCAACCTGCGCCATCCTTCGGTGCACGAGGTCCTTGGGATGGCCAACGACAGGGGGCTTGGCGAGGCGCTCCGTGAGGGTGGCTCAAAGCAGCAGGCGGCGCTGCGGCGCATCGTGCGGCCCGGAGGTCAGCCCCACCTGTGGGCGATCACTGCCGGGCATGCGGCGTCGCCGCAGTCGCTGGCGCTGGCCTGGGTGCGCCTGCGCGACATACTGCGCCTGCTCAAGGCGCGGTATCGGTTTGTGATCGTGGACGGTCCGGCAGAGGCGCTCGGACCCGACGCCGGCGTCCTTGCCAGGCTGGTCGACGCCACCGTTCTGGTGCTCGATCAGGAGTCGGCACGTCGGGAGCCGGCGTGGCGTTGCCGGCAGGCGTTGACCGAGGGACCCAACGCAAACCTGGCCGGCATCGTGTTCAACCGAGTGCGCCGAAAGGGCACCGTCATCCCGGTGCTTGGGCAGCATGCCCGGGAAGAGCCGCCGGCGGACCGGGCCCGCTCCTCCCGTGCGCGGACCCAGAAGGCCGCGGGTGGCAGCACCCGCGCGCGGCCCAAGGCGACCGGTTCGGCGCGGGCCACCCGCCCGGTGCGTAAGCCACCACGTCCGGCCGATCAGCCGCCGGTCGAGGCGGCCGAGCCCGCACAGGCGACCCCGGCCACCTGATCCATGCAGTCGAGATCCGTGGCGCGCTGGTGCTCAGGGGCGCAGCGCGTCACGGATCGCTCGGGGGCAAGGCTATGGCGCGACTCATGAGACTCGCCTACCTGACGCCGCTGGCACCGGTGCAGACCGAGACGAGCTACTACAGCGAGGAACTCCTGCCGCACCTCTGCCGGCACGCGCAGGTCGACGTCTACACCGACGACCGCCTCGCAGCAGCTCAGGAGGTCGGAAGAGCCTACCGCCTGTACGGGTACCACGACCTCGAGCAGGCGGGGCGGTACGACCACCTGATCTATCAGCTCGGCAGCGACCCCATCCATCTGCCCATCGTCGAGCAGTTCCTGCGCTACGGCGGGGTCGTGGTGCTCCACGACGCGGACCTCACTTCGCTGGCCGAGGCCGCCCGGAATGGGCAGGGGGACGGTCAGTCGCCGCTCTATGGCGCCCGGCGCAACGGGGGGCGCTTGTGGCCGTTCCTCAAGTCCGGCTACGATGCCCTGCTGCAGTGGCAGTGGCTGCCCCGGCGCTGGCAGCGGAACGGCTCGCTCCTCGAGCAGGCCACGGGGGTCATCGTCCACAGCCGGGCGGCGCGCCGATACGTCACCGGGCATTTCCCGCAGGCCAGGGTGCGGCAGGTTCCCCTTGGCGTGCGCCGGCCCCCGGCCGTCGACCCCTTGCAGGCGCGGCAGCTCCTGGGCATCCCGCCGCAGGCCTTTGTTGTGGCAGCGCCTCTGGAGCAGGCGGGAGGGGCGACCCTGGCGGTTGTGCTGCAGGGCCTGGCGCAGTTGCTCGAGCGCTGGGCCGAGAGCTACTGCCTGCTCGTGGCCCGGGCTCAGCCCGAAAGCAGCACCATGAGGCTGGTCGAGGCGGCGGGCGCGAGCGACAGGGTGCGTATCGTATGCTGCTCCGATCTGGCCGGGCTCTACCGCTGCCTGGCTGCCGCGGATGTGATCGTCTCCCTGGCGCCGTCGGGCTGCGGGCATCTGCCGCCCATCGTGCTGCGCACGATGAGCCTGGGGCGGCCGGCAGTCGTCGCCAATTGCCCACCCTATGATGAGCTGCCTGGGGAGTGCGCCCTCCTCATCGAGCCGGGCGCAGGCGAGGCCGCCCAGCTCGCTGCGACCCTATGGGCGATGGCCGCCCATCCTCCCATGCGGCAGTGGTACGGAGAGTGCGCTGCGCGCTACGTCCAGGCCGAGCACACGCCGGCGGCGACCGCGCGGCATTACATCGAGTTCCTGGAGCGGCTGAGCCTGCCGGAGGTTGCCGGGGAGCCGCGTGTGCCCGAGCCTGCGGCCTGGGGAAGCTAGCCGCCGAGATTCACAGTCGCTGTACGTGCCCCCCGTTTGGCTTTGACCCACCAGCGCACAGCCGCTATACTCCAGCGCGCATCTGCGGATGGTGCCCACTGGCACGCCGCTAGCGGAGGTGACTCCGATGCGCATCCGGCCGCTCGAGACGATCACACGCCCCGGCCTCTGGGACTGCGACCTGAGCCCCGACGGCCTGGCGGTCGCCGCCCCCTATCGGGAGGATGAGGGCCTGCGCCTGGGGGTCTGGTCCACTACCGGCTGCAATCCTCTGCTCAGCCTGGACCTGCCGGGTCCATACCGCCGTCCCCGCTTTGCGCCGGCGGCCACGCGCCTTGCGGCCCTCCGTGAAGGGGAAGAGGTGACGGTCTGGTCGTTTCCGGAAGGACAGCGGCTCTTCAGCCGCGGGCGCGAGGGCGGTGCGCCGATAAGCGACCACGCCTTTGGGCCGGGGGGCGAGATGCTGGCCATCGCCCAGGGGGACCGCGTATCACTCTTTGAGGTCACGGGCGGCGCCTATGTAGGGACGGTGGCAGCTCCCGCGGAGATCGCCTCGCTCCGCTCATCGCCTGACGGCCGTCTGCTCGGTGTAGGGCTGCACGCCGGCGGCGTCCTGGTCGTGGACCTTGAGGCGCGGCAGACGGTGGCGACGCTCCCGGGGATTGAGCAGCCGGTGGTCACCCTGTCGTTCCATCCGCGCGAGCCCTGGCTGCTGGCGGCTACCGCGCCCTCCTTTGCGGAGGCGGGCGAGGCCCGCGAGCGCACGGCCCATGGCTGGGCGCACGTCCGCAGCTACCTCACCGGTGAGGAGATTGCCCGCGTTCCCTGCGACTACCAGGCCGTGCTTCTCGGCGAGGGGCGGTATGTCGGCACACTCACCAACAACAGCCGGAACCTGTGGGTCTGGCAGATCCTTCCCGCCGTCGACATTGTGGCGCACATCGAGAACGTGGCGCCCGAGCTTGCGGTCGAGAGGACGGGTGTGGAGACCCGTCTGGCCACCCTGGCCGCGACGCCGGCCGGCGACCTGCTGGCCGTGGCCGGGCTGGCGTGGCCGCTCTCGGTCGCCGGAGTGCTCCATCTCTATGCCTTTCAGCCGGAGGCCGCGCCTCAGCCGCAACCGTGACGCCTGCATTGCGGGCGCACCGCCGCTCAGTGGCTGCTCACAGCCGAGGATTCCATGAACGAGCACGACACAACCGGAGCCACTCGCGCGGAGGCCCTGCTGGCCTGCCTGCGCGGGCGCCGCAGCGTTCGTAACTTCCGTCAGGAGCCCGTCCCCCGCGAGGTGCTCGAGAAGGTGCTGGAGGCGGCCATCTGGGCCCCTTCGGCCACCAATCTTCAGCCGTGGCGCTTTGTCGTGCTGCAGGGAGCACGCAAGGGAGAGCTGGTCGAGCTCCTGCGCCGCTTTGTGGCCGGTCTGCAGCCCGGGCTGAACCCTGTGCTCTGGGTGCATCGGGCGGGCCTGGCACGCTGCGCGGCGATCATCGAGGGCGCCCCGGTGGCCATCACCGCCTGGGCGATGGTCACCCCCGAGGACCGACGCCTGCGCCTTGTCGCGCGCGGCGACCGCACTCCCCTCTTCTCGTGGTCGATGGTGGTGCAGAGCGTGGCCGCCGCTGTGGAGAACCTCCTGCTGGCGGCACATGCTCTGGGCCTGGGTGCGGTATGGCTCGGCTACCCCAACCTGGCCGCGCCAGAGATCGCCTCATGGCTGCATGAGGAGGGAGAGCTGATGGCTACGGTCGCCCTGGGGTATCCGGCGGAGGAGCCGAGCACGCGGCGGCGCAGGCCTCTTCGCGAAGTCGTGCGCTGGGAGGGCTGACGCCGGGGGAGCCCGATTTGCACAGAGCCAGAGGAGCATGTATAATGGCACTTGCTGTGTGATGCCCGGAGCAATCTCTACTCGTGCCCGGGCCCATCATCAGCCTGCTTCTCCGAGCCGGGCGGCCTAAAGGCGAGTTGCCCATGGTCGCCGGCCGCAGTGCCCCGCGAGGGGCCAACGGTATGGATGGAAACGCCCATGCCCCCCGTGCTTGGAAAGGAGAAGGTCGGCTGTGTGCGTGTCTGCGGCCGGTTCCCCTTCCAGCGCGAGGGGACCGGCCGTTGTGATTCCCGAGGCTGCGAGTGCTGGGTTCTGGTCTTCGGCAGGCGGTGCAACTGATCCTGAGCCTGGATGCGGAGCTGCTGCGCATCATCGTGCTGTCGCTGCGGGTGAGTGCGACGGCCCTCCTTTTCAGCACCTTGCTGGGTGTGCCTCTGGGAGCCTGGCTGGGGCTGCGCCGCTTCTTTGCGCGCCGGCTGGTGATCGCGGCTATCTACACCGGGATGGGGTTCCCGCCGGTAGTTGTGGGTCTCGTTGTCTACATGCTCCTGTCGCGAAGCGGTCCCCTGGGTTCCCTCGGGTTGCCCTGGGTTCCGCAGCTCTTCACCCCTGACGCGATGGTGATCGCCCAGATCATCATCGCCACGCCACTGGTCGCCGGGTTTACTATGGCCGCGGTGATGGGCGTCGACCCCAACCTCCGACAGCAGCTCATCTCGCTGGGCGCGACCCCGTGGCAGGCTACGCGGGCAGTGCTGCGGGAGGCGCGGCAGGGGGTCATCGTGGCCGTGGTCGCCGGGTTCGGCAGCATCATCTCCGAGGTCGGGGCGGTGATGCTGGTTGGCGGCAACATCGAGGGCTCGACCCGGGTGCTCACGACCGCCATCGTGCTGGAGACCCAGAAGGGCAACTTTAGCCTGGCGCTGGCCATGGGCATCGTGCTTCTGACCATCGCCTTCGTCATCAACTCTGTCGTCCTGCGCCTGCAGGGCAAGGCCTACGGGTGAGCGGCCATGGGTGAGCCGGTCTACCGGTTGCTCGGCGTGACCAAGGTGTACGGCACGCGCAAGGTGCTGGATGTCGCCGCGCTGGACGTGCACGCCGGTGAGATTCTCGGCATCGTAGGGCCCAGCGGCGCCGGCAAGAGCACCCTGCTGCGCCTGCTCGGCTTTCTTGAGGCGCCAACGAGTGGAACGCTCACCTTCCGTGGCCAGAGGATCAACGGTGCGGCTCCCCCGCTTGCGGTGCGCCGTCAGGTGACGATGGTCTTTCAGAGGCCGGTTCTCCTATCCGGCTCGGTCTATGCCAACGTCGCCTACGGCCTGCGGGTGCGGGGCATCACCGACGCCAGGGAGCGGGTTGAGCAGGTGCTGGACCAGCTGGGCATGCTCCCGCTCCGCAAAGAGTCGGCCTCGACCCTCTCCGGAGGCGAGGCGCAGCGGGTGGCGCTCGCCCGGGCCCTGGTCGTGGAGCCCGAGGTGCTCCTCCTCGATGAGCCAACGGCGAACCTCGATCCTGCCCATGTGGCGATCATCGAGGACGTGGTCCGCAAGGCGCGAGCGACGCGAGGCATGACGATCGTGCTGGTGACCCACAACATCTTTCAGGCTCGGCGCCTGGCCGATCGTGTGGCGCTCCTGGTAGCGGGCCGCCTGGTGGAGGTGGCGCCGACGAGAGCCTTCTTCGAGTCGCCCTGTGCTCCCGAGACGCGCGCCTTCATCAGCGGCGAGATGGTGTACTGAGCGGGAAAGGGCATGGGCATTCGGAGCAGACCGGTAGCCCTGGCGGTAGCGGCCCTGATCGTCGTCGCTGCGGCTCTGGTCGGGTACGGGCGCGGCGCGATGGGCGGAGAGGTGCCACGCCTCATCCTGGCGACCACGACCAGCACGGACGACTCGGGGCTTCTCGACTATTTGCTGCCCGAGTTCGAGCAAGAGTATCGCTGCAAGGTGGATGTCGTGGCCGTGGGCTCCGGGCAGGCGATCAAGCTGGGGCAGGACGGCAACTGCGATGTGCTCCTCGTCCACTCGCCCGATGCCGAGCGCCAGTTCGTGGCCGAGGGGTACGGCATCAACAGGCTCGACGTCATGTACAACGACTTTGTCATCGTCGGGCCGGCCAGCGACCCGGCAGGGATCAGGGGCATGGCCGATGCCGCGGAAGCGTTGCGGCGAATCGCGGCTGCGCGGGCCCGCTTTGTGTCCCGCGGGGACGAGTCGGGGACACACGTGAAGGAGAAGGCGGTCTGGCAGAAGCTCGGCCTCGCGCCAGAGGGGGCGTGGTACATCTCCGCCGGGCAGGGAATGGGCGCCGTGCTGAACATGGCCAGCGAGCAGCAGGCCTACACGCTGGCAGACCGAGGGACCTATCTGGCCATGCGTGCGAACCTCGCGCTGGAGATTCTTGTAGAGGGGGATCCGATACTGCGGAACCCCTATGGGGTGATCGCCGTCAACCCACAGAAGCATCCGAAGGTGAAGGCCGATCTGGCACGCAAGTTCCAGGAGTGGCTCACCTCGGTTGAGACGCAGCAGCGCATTG
>ENA-ORXB01002032-ORXB01002032.1-sediment-metagenome-genome-assembly--contig:-NODE-2032-length-19452-cov-2.713135_pt1 | contig 19452 bp, 14 predicted proteins | sample MGYA00237863_ERZ511475 | MGnify/ENA primary metagenome ERZ511475 (study PRJEB26305, sample SAMN06343858) | sediment metagenome | isolation source: hot spring sediment | place: Canada: British Columbia... | reverse complement strand
CCTGGTAATAACCAGCACCGCCCCCTGGGCGAACAGGCCCAGACAGTACCAGAACAGAGCCAGGGCCGTCAGCCGGGTATCAGCAGCTGTGAACTTGCCCTGCTCAAAGAGCAGACGCACGATGGGCTCGGCCAGGGCCATCAGCCCGGCGGCCACGAACAGCAGTGCGAGGTGACGGCGTTGGATCGCGGTCGCCGCGTGCGTGTGGCGGCGAGGCTCGCGCTCGACTTCGGCCGGCGCAACGGGAGCGGCACCGTCGCGAGCGGGGAAGCCGAGAGCGCGGAGCCGGTCGGCGACCTCGTCGGGGGTGATCCGGTGGGGATCGTAGTCGACCGCGACGGAGCCGCCCGCGAAATTCACTTGCACCCCTTCGACGCCGGGGAGCTGGCCGAGGGCATCCTCGATCCGGCGCCCGCACGCCGGGCAATCCATCCCGGCGACCTGCAGCCGAAGCCGAAGGCGATTCTGCGCGCTCATCGCTCGTGGTCGTGCGCGGCCGCGATCGCGACGGCGGGCGCCTCGCGATCGAAGACGTGCTCCATTCCCTGCGCCATCAGCGTCTCGATGTGGTGATCGTCGAGCGAGTAGTAGACGAGCCGCCCCTCCCGCCGCGACTTCACCAGGCGCATCCCCCGCAACAGTCGCAGCTGGTGGGAGATCGCCGACACCGATAGGCCGAGCAACGCGGCGAGATCGCAGACGCACAGCTCTTCGGTCGAGAGCGCGTGCAGGATTTTCAGCCGCGTCGGATCGCCCATCATCGCGAAGGTCTCGGCGAGATGGTGGAGAGCGGCCTCCGGTGGCATGGATCGCGCCGCGCGCCGGACGCGCTCGAGATCGATCGCGTGCACTTGGCACGCCTCGCTGCTGACAACGGGTTCGATGCCCATGGCGACCCCCACAATATTTGAGCAACTGCTCAAATTATTATACCGCCGCGAGCGGCAAACCTGAGAGGGACGTCGCCGCGGCGGAACGTTGACAGGCCGGAGCGGCGGGCGTATCCTTCTCACCACCTCACCGTCGGAGGGAGGCAGACGATGGCGGCGGAGCCGATCAACCAGTTCCGCGATGTGGCGCGGGTCTACGACAGCCTCATGGCGCCGGTGCCGTATCGGCACTGGGTCGACTACGTCGAGCGGCTGTGGGAGCGGTTCGGCGTGCGGCCCCGGCGCGTGCTCGATCTCGCGTGCGGGACGGGCAACGTCGCATCGGAGCTCCTCCGGCGCGGCTACGAGGTGGACGGGGTCGACGCGAGCGAGGCGATGCTCCGCCAGGCGCGGCGCAAGGCGCGTGGCCGGATCGGCTTCTACCATCAGGATGCGCGCCACCTCGATCTGCCCCGCTGCTACGATGCCTGCGTCTGTCTCTTCGACAGCCTCAACTACTTGCTCGAATGGGACGATCTCGTGCAGGCGTGCGCCGGGGTTCGCCGCCATCTCGAGCCGGGGGGCACGTTCGTCTTCGACATGAACGCGATTCGCGCACTGGCCGACGGGATGTTCAATCAGCAGGGCTTCGGCCGCGATCGGCGTCTGTACTACCTCTGGCGTAGCCAGTGGGATCCCGCGACCCGCCGCTGCCAGATCGACATGCAGTTCCACCACCAGACACGTCGCGGTACCCAGGTCTACTACGAGCGGCACGTGCAGCGGGGGTACACGCTGACGGAAATCCTCACCGCGCTCTCGGCAGGCGGGCTGGAGGGGCTGGCAGCGTTCGAGGCGTTCACCTTCGATCCGCCCACGGCCCGCACCGATCGCTATTACTTCGTGGCGCGTCGCCCCGCCGGGTAGGCGCAACCCCCGCCAAGGTGAGCGGCGTCACGCCGAGTCGACCTCTTGCGGGAAGAACTTGAACAGTTCGAGCCGCTCGCGCCCCGTATTGCGGATGACGTGCGGCTGCACGGCGGCCTCGTAGCCGACGAAGAGTTCGTCGCCTGCGCGCACGGGGATGCCGGCGAACGTTCCCTCGCCCTCCCAGATGAAGACGGCGTGCGGCCGCGCTTCGACCACCTCGAGCGCCCGCTCGACCCGCACCCGCTTGCCGCTGAACTTCGGCGTCATCTCCGGCGGGAAAATCCACGCCTCCTCCCCTTCGCCGCGCACCGTCGTCGCCTCGATCACCCGCGGACGCAACGCGTAACGGGCGAGGAAGTCGGGTTGGGTGGCGACCTCCCAGTCGATGCACTGGAAGGCGGTGTCGAGATCGGGGAAGCCGGGATGCATCTGCTCGGGCGAGAGCGGCTGGCCGCCCGCCTCCCGCTCGAGCAGCGTGTAGACGTCGGACGGCTGCTGCACCTCGAGCGTGAGCGCCGATCCCGGCCGGTGCGGCACGCCCGCGGGAACGTAGAACCCCTCCCCGTAACGCTGGTAGAAGACCGGCGACAGCTCGAGCGCGTAGTCGCGCCCCTTGCGGATCGCGGCGACGAGATCGGTCAGCGTGACCCCGGGCCACAACCCGGCGTGGGTGTAGGGCATCGTCGCCTTCGGTCGCTCGAGGAAGTAGTAGGCTTCGTCCTTGCCGAAGCGATGGCCGGGGAAGTGGTGCGGGAGGCGCTGGACATCGACGTCCCGCGCGTGGAAGTGGAAGACGATCGGCTCCCACGGATCGAGGATTTTGACCAGAACTCGCCACTCGGGGCCGTGGGCACGAGCGATCGCTGGGCCGAGCAGCCGTTCCGGCTCGGCGGCGATCGCGTCGAGCAGGGTGGTCCGTCCATCCTCGAGGAAGCTGAGGCCCTCCCCGGGGATCGGGTGGGGGTTGGTCGCCGTGACGGTCGAGGCGATCCACCGCTCGGGGATCCAGAGGCCGGAGTCGGGCTGGTAAGTCTCCCCGGGCTTCGTCCCGAGGCCGAGGCGACCGCCGTCGACGTAGAACCGGCGGACGTAGGTCGGTTTGAGGCGCAGGATCGTCTGGTGGCGACTCACGGCAAGCCCTCCCGCGGAACCGGGGTACGGTTCGCGGCACCGCGGCAGGCGCCCTCCCTGCGCGACGGCAGGCATCTCGCGACCGCGTGGCGTATACCCTATGCGACGACCGCTCGCGTGGGGAAGGGGGAACGGAGCGTGACCGACAGCGGCACGGTGGTCTGCGCGGGAATCCTGGTGGCCGATCACGTCTGCACGCCGATGCGCGCGTTGCCCGCCGCGGGCTGTTTGGCGGCAGTCGACGCGATCTACCTGCTCGTCGGCGGGTGCGCGGCCAACGTCGCCGTCGACGTCGCCAAGCAGGAGATTCCCGTCCGCGTCGTCGGCCGCGTCGGCGACGATCTCTGGGGCCGCTTCCTGCGCGATTCCCTCGCCGATCGCGGCGTCGATACGCGCTGGATCCGCACGGCGCCCGGCTACCAGACCTCGCAGACCCTCGTCCTCCTCTGCGAGGGGGAGGACCGTCGCTTCGTCCACTGCTTCGGAGCGAACCGGGCGGTCACGGCGGCGGACTTCGATGCGGAAGCGCTCGCCGGCGCCCGTGTCTTCTACCTCGGCGGTTATCTCGTGCTACCGGGGGTGCGACCCGACGAGCTCGCCGCGGTCTTTCGCCATTGCCGCGAGCGCGGAATCGCCACCGTGCTCGATGTCGTCGTGCCCGACGGCTTCGAGTATCGCGGTGAGCTGGAGCCGGTGCTTCCCTACACCGATTTCTTTCTGCCGAATACGGACGAGGCGCGCTTGCTGACCGGCTTCGCCGATCCGGTGGAGCAGCTCCGTGCGCTCGATCGGCTCGGAGCACGCCACACGCTGATCACGCTCGGCGGCGATGGCGTGGTCTTCTCCGAAGGCGGGCGCTGCTTCGCGGCGAGCGCCTATCCGGTGCAGGTGTTGGATGCCACGGGTGCCGGAGATGCGTTCGCGGCGGGCATCATCGCCGGAATCGTGCAGGGCTACTCCCTCGCCGACTGCATCCGCTACGGGAGCGCGCTCGGCAGCTCCTGCGTGCGGGCGCTGGGATGTAGCGACGGCGTCTTCACCGCAGCGGAGGCGCGAGCCTTCCTCCGCGATCATCCGCTCCCGATCCGCCCGCTCTCGCGCGACTGCCCCGCCCACCTCGGCGGGTGAGGTCGCCTGCCGCCGGCGCTACGGCGCTTCGTCCGGCGGCAGGAATTGCGGATCGTAGGCGTGCGCCCACGCAGGGCTGACCACGCTCAAGTCGACCACCTGGATCCGGTTGCCCCACGGATCGCGGAAGTCGCACGCGAACGGCGGGATCAGTTCGATCCCCCGCTCCTGTAGGCGGCGGCGCACCTCGGCGATCTCGTCGTCGTCCCGCACGATGATGCCGAAGTGGCGAGCCCGATCGCGGTGCGGTTCCTCGGTTTCGAACAGGGCGAGAAACATGTGCGGCCCCAGCCGGAGGAAGGCCTGGCCCTCGCCCCCGCGAATCCGCTCGAGGCCGAAGATGTCGTGGTAGAACTGGGCGGCAGCCTCGGCGTCGTTCACCTCGAGCGCGATGTGGTTGCTACCGTAGACCGTGGGCTGCATCGTCGGCTCCTGCGCCGGCGCGGCCGGCACCGTCAGCTTTTTCCCCACGGTTGCGGAGGATCCTGGGTGCGAATATGGCAAGCGACGTGCGACGGCCGGGAGCGGCGGCCGCGTCACGGCCGCGCCGGGGCGACCCATGGCGTCACGACGGCCCGCCTGCGTGATCGGCGACTTGAATCTCGTCCGCTGCCTCGCACGTGTCGGCGTTCCGGTGACGCTGGCATCGTGGCGAGCGGAGCATACGAACGGGCTCTCGCGCCACTGCGCCGCGCGGTTGCGGCTGCCCGATCCGACGCACGATCCGGAGGGCGCGGTCGCGACGCTGCTAGCGCACGCGCTCGGGTGCGCCTCCCGCCCCGTGCTGTTCTACACGGGCGATCCGGACCTGCTGCTCGTCTCGCGTGCACGTCATCGTCTGGCCCGCGCCTACGACTTCGTGATCGCGGAGGGCGCACTCGTCGAGGCGCTCGTCGACAAGGTCCGGTTCCACGCCCTGGCGGAGCGGCTCGGATTGCCGACGCCGCCGACGCTGCCGCCGACTGTCACACAGGCGGTGATCTTCCAGCCAGTGGAGATCAAGGGGACGCCCTGGCCCACCGCCACCCCTCGCCCAACCGAACCGCCCCTGGACCTGACGGGACCGACGCCCGTCCCCAGCCCGACCGGAGTCCTGTTGCCAGAGACGCCCGAAGAACTGGGATTCGCGCCACCGCCGGAACAGGTACCGCTCAGCCCACACGCCAACGATCACTTCTGGCTGATGCGCCCGGTAGATGCCAGCGCCAACAGCGCCAGCCTGTTCTACTACACCTTTGGTTCGGATGGGCCGCAGAATCAGTGGCGCGTGCATCATGGCATAGATATTCCCAATCCGGTGGGCGAACCGATCCGGGCTGGCGGGGCGGGGACAGTGGTTTTCGCGGGGAATGGCGGAGAACTGCTGGAGACGCGCGACATAGATATCTACCCGGCCTACGGCAATGTAGTGGTCATCGAGCACGACTTCGGTTTCCGCGGGCAGAAGATTTTCACGCTCTACGCACACATGGCGGCCATTCTGGTCGAGGAGGGTCAACATGTGGAAGCGGGCGACATCATCGGCCTGATCGGCGGCACGGGGGATGTCAGTGGGCCGCATGTACACATGGAAGTCCGCCTGGGAGAGAACAAGTACTTCTCGGTGTACAACCCTCTCTTGTGGATTGCCCCCTACCTGGGACATGGGGTAGTCGCCGGGCGGGTGACTGGCTCCGATGGGCGGATGGTTGAAGATGTCACCGTCACGCTGAGCCGCCGCGGGCGGGTGGTGCAGACCACCACCACCTATATTCAACCCAAGCAGGCCGGTCAACGCCGCGACTGGCACGTGGTACCCGATCCTGCCTGGCAGGAGAACTTCGTCTTCGGTGACGTGCCCGAAGGCGAATATGAGATCAGCGTGATGGTGGACGGACGGCGCGTGATCCGCACCATCACCGTGAAAGCGGGGACTACCAACTTCGTCGCGCTGGGATACGATCAGGCCGCCACGCCGCAGCCTGTCCAGCCGGGATGATCTCCTGTGGGCGTTCCTGCATTTCTGGGCGTCTTGCCTACGACTGGGCAATGAGGCGAACTGCGGGAACATCCAACCTTTGCCTTTGCCGGGCCGATTGGCTACACTGGAAGCGCATGTGAGTGGCAGCGTTCTGCTGTCGCCCGTCATTGAGGAGTGATGTTGACTATGATGGACGGAAAACCCTCTATTCTTGCATGGAGGCGCGGGGCCAGCTATGTCGCTTGGGGTGTGCTGGTGCTGGTGCTGGCTCTGGTGCTGGTGATGCCTGTGGCTGCGCAGGGCAACGCAGGACGCCCGATCACGGTGGGCGACATTGTGACGGGCACGCTGAGCGCTGACCGGTTCGTGCAGGTGTACAGCCTGTTGGGCAGCACGGGAGACACCATCACGGTGGACGTGACGACCGAAGTGGCCGAGCTGGCTCCGGTGGTGTTGATCACCGATGAGCGCGGTTCGGTCATTGCCCAGGACCTCGACCTGGAGTCGGCAACTACGGCTGCGCTGGCCGACATTGCCTTGCCGAGTTCGGGCACGTTCTACATCTGGGTGATGCGCGGCAGCGGGGCAGAGGGCACCGCTAGCGGTTCGTTCACGCTGCAACTGAGCGGCATTCAGCAGGTGGGCGGTCAGACGGTGACGCTGGGCAATGGCGGTATTGTCTTCGAGCTGAGCTGGAACGCAGCGGTTGACCTCAAGCTCGAAGTCCGTGACCCGGTGGGCGGGACCGTGCAGCGCTTCAGCCCAGGTGCGCCCAGCGGCGGTGTGCTCGACGCAGACGTGAACGCCAACTGCGATGCGGCGACGGCCAATACTCCCACCGAAACCATCGCCTGGCCTGCCGGGACGGTGCCCGCGGGCAGCTACGAGGTCATCATCTACTACACGAATGCCTGCGGGGTGATCGGGTCGCAGCAGTTTACTCTCACTGCATCCGTGAATGGTGATGCTCCACAGAGTCTCAGCGGGACGCTGAATCCCGGTCAGGAGTATCTGGCCCGTCTGGAACTGGACGCCAACGCCGAGTGGACGCTGGTCAATGGGGGCGTCAACGCCGGGCTTGATCTGGCCGTCTTCTCCAACGAGATCAACGCTGCCGATCCGATTGCAGTGGGTAGCACGGTCTCCGGTGTGATCACTAACACCAGCCCTGCCCAGGCCTATTCCTTCGAAGGCACGGCGGGTACCACGGTGGATATTGACATGCGGGCGCAGTCCGGCAGCCTGGATACCTATCTGGTCTTGCTCGGCCCAGATAGGATACCCCTGGCCAGCAATGATGACGCCGAGGACACTACGGACTCGCGCATCACGCGTAATCTGGTGGTAGATGGCACGTACACCATCCTGGCGACGCGCTATGCCCTGACCATTGGCGGCACAGAAGGTGAGTACACGCTGACGCTGACGGCTACCGAGACGGCAGCGGGCACGCCGACACCCGCCACGGCAACGCCAGAAGCGGCAGCAGGGGCAGCCCTGCCACAGGGTTCCATCGAGGTCAAACTCGAATGGACAACCAACGCCGACCTGCAGTTGCTGGTGCGCGATCCCAACGGGGATTCGGTGTACGACGACGTGCCGGTGATCACCAGCGGGGGTATCCTGGCGGCAGATGGCAACGTGGGCTGTGTGGACACGACGACTTCGCCCGTGTCGTACATCTACTGGCCGCTAAATCGTCTGTTGCCAGGCGTGTACGAAGTCGAGGTGTGGTACCAGAGCACCTGCAATGACAACACGCCGGTCAACTTCGGGCTGTCGGTGAACGTGCAGGGACAGTCGGTGATCAACACCTCGCAGCCGATCAGTCCAGACGCACGCTATATGATCACCTTCACCGTCGCGCCGGATGGCACAGCCATTGCCGGGTCGGGCGGCTTCTTCTCGATGACGAATGCCAGCACGCTCAACTACCAGACAGCACTGGGCAGTGCTATCCCGATCAGCTATGGACAGACGGTGTCGGGCAGCATCACCGATCAGCGCCGTTTCGTGGTGTATTCCTTTGAAGGGCAGCAGGGTGACATCGTCACCATCGGTATGGAAGCTACCGGCGGCACCCTCGACCCGGCGCTCTATCTGATCTCGCCGGAGGGCATTCAGGTAGACTACAACGATGATGTAACCCCTGGCGAAAACCCCAACTCCGTGATCGATAAGGCGACGCTGGCGTCGTCGGGAACGTATTACATCATCGCCACTCACTACGGTCTGAACTTCGGCGGCACGCAGGGCACGTTCAGCCTGACTCTGGTGCAGGACTGAGACACCTGCAACGAAGTGAAGAACGCCCGCTATCTGCCCAGACAGCGGGCGTTTCTTTTTGGCATGGTCACTGTTTGGGGGCCTGCTGGATCAGGCTGTAAACGGGGCGCGGCTGCCAGGTGCTGTCCAGCATGCCGTAAGCGGTCTGAGGATCGCTGTGGTCTACTGCGCCGGGGATGGTGGCAAAGTTGAGATTCCACATGAACATCGGCCCCAGATAATCGCGTTCCTGGGCCAGGACCAAGGCGCGCAGCGTGTAGTCGGCCTGCTGCCACTGCGTGATGAAGCCAAAATAGGGCGTGTCGGGTGGATCGGCGGGACGAACTCCGGCACTGGTGCGCATCCCGTCGAAGGTGGCCCAGCCGAACTCAGTGGGCCACAGTTGCGCCGCGCTGTGGCCGTTGGCGATCATGATCTGCCGGTATTGCTCGATGGTATCGAGGAAGAAGAACTGCGGCTGATCGTCCCAGCCTCGTCCGGGGTTGTGACAGCAACGGGCGTCCGGTGGATTGGCCCAGCCGTAGGGGTGAATGCCGACAGCTACGTCAGCGCCGTATTGGGCCAGACCTGCGTTGTAGAGCTGCTGCAGCCAGGTGCGATCGTTGGTTGACCAGTGCGAATCGCCGGTGGGGGCTGGGCCGGCGGTGATGATCACAATTTGTGGGGAAAACTGCCGGATCGCCGTATAGGCTGGGCGGAAATAGCGCATGTAGCTTTCGCCGGTGAGCGGCTGTCCGTACCATTCGCGCTGCAGATTCGGCTCGTTCCACACCTCAACTGCGCTCACATATGAAGCACCGGTCGCATCGCGACCGATGGTGTTAAGGGCATTGGCGAGAAAGTTTGCCAGTGCTTGCGGATCGTTGGGCGGGCCGTCTTCGCGCAGCAGGCCGTCGGGATCGGGCGTGCGCGACCAGCCGGGCGCTTTGGCTACGCTGATCAACACGCGAAAGCCGCGGTTGTGCGCCTGCTGAACATATTGCCGCAACATGAAGAACAACTCGGTGAACTGACCCGGCGCGGACTCCAGGGCCGACCAGTTGAACTGGTACTTGATCCAGGTGACGCCCAATCCCTGGGCATAGGCCAGCACGCGGTCGAACTCGCGGCTGTCTATATGCGGGTGAATCTGCACGCCCAGCAGATCGCGGCGTAGACTGACGCCTGGCGGCAGACTGGCCACGGAAGTTGGAACCAACGCCGGGCCGAGCGTGGGCGGGATCAGTGTCTCGGTGGGCACCAGGGTATGTCCTGGGCCGACAATGGGGCCAAAGGGGACGACAGGCGTTGGCCCGGGGGGCGTGTTGGTGGGCGCGGGCGCGGTAGGGGTGCCGGGCGCGACGATCGGTCCGAAGGGTAGCGCCGGCGCAGGCGCGGCTGGCGTGGCCGTGGCGAGCGCGGCCACTGCAGACGGTGTAGAGGGCACGGGTGTTGCACTCGGCGGTGAAGTCGGCGGGGCGGCGGTCGCAGTGGGCGGCTGATGGGTCGGCGCAATGGGAGAGTCGGCAAGCGGCTGCGGCGTAGGAGTCACAAACACGGCGATCGGTTGGCGGGATTCGCCGCAGGCAGAAAGGCCGGATACCAGCAACAAGGCCAGCAGAAGGGTGAAGCGCAAGTGAAATGTGTTCATGTCAGAAAGTCTAGCACAAAGGCGCTGTGTGCGTCATGTGGCAGAAGAGATGGACTGCCAAGCAGTGGCGCACGCAGCGAAAGCGGTCTATAATAAGGGGAGAATAGAACATTAGTTCTAAATACATCGCAAGCGGACGTTGACAGAGCGGTGGGGATTTCATAAACTACACGGCGTTTGACAGCCGCGCGGGTATTCCGGCACAGGAGACGGCCATGGAAATTGGCATGATTCGGCAACGCGACATCAATCGGGAGTTGCAGGAGTCGTACCTGGACTACGCCATGAGCGTGATCGTGGCGCGGGCACTCCCCGATGCGCGAGACGGACTCAAACCGGTGCAGCGCCGCATTCTCTACGCCATGTACGATATGGGGCTGCGCCCTGACACTCCCTACAAGAAGAGCGCACGCATCGTGGGCGAAGTGCTGGGAAAATACCATCCACACGGAGACATGGCTGTCTACGAGGCGATGACGCGCATGGCCCAGGATTTCGCCATGCGTTATACGCTGGTGGACGGGCAGGGCAACTTCGGCAGCATTGATGGCGACGCTCCGGCGGCCATGCGCTACACAGAAGCGCGGATCACGGCGCTGGGCCAGGAGTTGCTGGTAGATATCGAGCGCAATACGGTTGACTTCGCGGATAACTTCGACGGGACGCTGCGCGAGCCAGTGGTCTTGCCCGCGAGCATCCCCAATCTGCTGGTCAATGGCGCGTCGGGGATTGCCGTGGGGATGTCTACCAGCATCCCGCCGCACAACCTGGGCGAGGTGTGCAATGCGCTGATCTACCTGCTCGAAAACTGGGAGAATATGGATCAGATCGGCGTGCCGGAGTTGATGCAGTTCATCAAAGGGCCAGATTTCCCGACGGGCGGCGTGGTCTACACCTACGACAATGGCTCGGAGGAGGATCAACTACGCGCGGCTTACGCTACCGGACGTGGCAAGATCAAGATTCGGGCCAAACTGCATGTCGAGGAACTGGGGCGCGGGCGCAGCCGGATTATCGTTAGCGAGATCCCCTTCCAGACCAACAAGACCAGCCTGATCGAGCGCATCGCTGAACTGGTGCGCGACGGGCGGATCGAGGGCATCACCGATCTGCGCGATGAGAGCGATCGCAACGGCCTGCGCATCGTGATAGACGTGATGCGCACGGCTGATCCGCTGGAAGTGATCGCCGACCTGTTCAAGTATACACCACTGGAGAGCACGTTCAGCATCATCATCCTGGCGCTGGTAGACGGTGAGCCGCGCCGCTTGAGCCTGAAGCAGGCGTTGCGGGTTTACCTGGAACACCGGCTGGAAGTCGTGCGGCGGCGCAGCGAATTCGACCTGGCGCAGGCGCGCGAACGGGCGCATATCCTGGAGGGGCTGCTGACCGCGCTCGATCATCTGGATGAGGTGATCGACACGATCCGGCGGTCGCGGACGGTGGAGACGGCGCACGCCAATCTGTGCAAGCGTTTCCATCTGAGCGACGCGCAGGCGACAGCGATTCTGCAGATGCAGTTGCGGCGGCTGGCGGCCCTGGAGCGGCACAAGCTCGAAGAAGAATACAAAGAAAAGCTCCAGTTGATCAAGATGCTGGAAGCGTTGCTGAGCAGCCCCAAGATGATGCGGATGGAAGTGGCGCGCGAACTGGGAGTGATGCGCGACCGTTACGCCGATCCACGCCGGACGGTGATTCACGCCGGAGCGGCAGGTGACGTGAAAGCGGCGGATTTCCTGGGACCGAATGAAGATACGTGGGTCACCCTGACCGCCGGCGGCCTGCTCAGTCGGACCTTTGCTGACGCAGCGCCGCGCATTACGGGTGACACCAAAGACGTGCCACTGGCGATGCTGGCGAGCAATACGACGCATACGCTGTATCTGTTCACCGCTGAGGGCATGTGCGCCACGGTGCCGGTCAAGCTGCTGCCGCAGAGCGACAATCCGGAGCAGGGCGCTGCTTATACCAGTCTGTGCGCGTTGGGCGAGGCAGACGTGCTGAGTTGTGCCCTATCTTTGCCGCCCGGCCTGGACGAAGGGTATCTGGCGGCTGTCACTGCGCTGGGCGAGATCAAGCGGCTGCGTCTGGAGGACCTGCCAGGGCTGATGGCCAAACCGTTCAAGTTCATGGATGTGGAGGCCAGCGATCGGTTGATCTGGGTGGGCTATGTGACGGAGAGCGATCAGGTCATTCTGGTCACGGCTCAGGGGCAGGCAATCCGCTTTGGGGTCGAGCAGGTACGTCCGACTGGCCTGGGGGCGGGCGGGATGCGAGCGGTCAAGCTGCTTGGGCAGCGCGACCGGGTGGTGGGCGTCGGGGTAGCCGATGAACGGGCAAATGTGTGGGTGTGCACCGACACAGGTGTGGCCAAGAGCACACCGGTCGTCGAGTACCCGGTGCAGGGGCGTGGTGGCCAGGGCGTGATCACTATGAAGCTGCCGAAAGATGCGCAGGGTTTGGCTGCAGCGACGGTGGGACGTCCTGATGATACGATCGTGGTCGTGACCAACCGAGGCAAAGCCAAGTCCATGCGCCTGGGTTTGGCTCCACAGGCAGGGCGCAGCACCAAAGGGGACTACATCATCTCAATGGCGCGGGCCAACGAAGTAGTAAGCGCGGTGGTACGGCTAGAGCCACGCATTGCGCTACCTGCGCTCCCCACGGCCACGGCAACGGTCGTGGAGGCTGATAGCCCGTAGTGACAGGCAACGGGTCGCTACACGCGCTCCGGGTTCCCTCTCACAGGCTGGACCGGATGGTCTCGGCCAGCTTCTCCGTCTGCGGGCCGGGTGATACTCCCAGCGTCTGCTGCAATTCCTTCTTCAGCCGATCGTAGGCTTCCAATGCGTCCGCTGGCCTGCCCATCCCGTGATATAGTTCCATGATGTGACGCACCAGGTCTTCACGCTGGGGATTGGCGGCGGCGGCGCGCAGGAAATAGCCCAGAGCTTCCTGGGGGTTGTGACGGTTTGAATAAAGTCGCGCCAGCACCGCCAGCGCCTCGGCATAATTGGAAGCCAGTTCAGCGCGGCGTTGCTCAATCCAGGGCTGTTCGACGGTGCTCAGGAACGGGCCGCGATAGAGGTCAATGGCATTGTGCAGCAGTTGCAGCGCCTCTTCGTCTTCGGCGACGGCGGCATTCTGCACCGCTTCGGCGAATTTGACCACGTCGTAGTGCAGCTCAAGTTCCGGAGAGATGCGGTAGAAGCCAGACCAGTAGACGGTCAGGTCGGTGCCCAGAATCTCGCTGATCTTGCGCTTGGTGACGTGGAAGACATTGGTCGCCTCGCGCGTGCTGAGCGCCGGCCAGAAGGTGTGGAAGATCTCGTCACGGGTGGTCATGCCGCGATCCACGAAATAGAAGAACAGAGTACGCGGCAGGACACCGTCCCAGTGGTCAATCAGACGCCCGTCAATCAGCACCCGACCCGGACCCAGTGCACGCACTTCCAGGATTTTCTTGTCGGTGGGCTGGACGTAGTCGAGGATCATCTTGTCGGGGTTGACGGGGACAAGGGCGGTGCGCGAACGCAACGCGGGCGCTTTGAGCAGGGCGATAGGGAGTTGACGGGTGCTCAGAATCAACCGCACGCCTTCTGGCAACTGCGGTACCAGGGCCAGGAGCAGAGGATCAACTTCGGCAGCGTCCGCATAGTCATAGGCGCTGATGACCACTGTGGCGTTGCCAGCATCGCTCAGCGCACCGGCCACTGCACCAGCAGCCTCATTGGCTGAGGCCGGCAGACTCAGCGAGACCTTCAACTGAGAGCTGAGCGCGTCCTGCAGCAGGGCGACGAACTCTTTGAGCGTGCAGCGCGGATGAGGGACAGTGATGAGGACAACCTTGAGAGCAGGATCGGCGAGAACCTGGCCGAGGAGTCGGTTGTGTCCGTGGAAATCGGGATGAAGGACTACCAGCGACACCCGTCTCGGCAGGTTACGCAGTTGTTCCTGAGCCTGAGAAAAAAGGTTCATCTTGCTCATAGGTCTCTCTCCATCCAGAAGGAAAGCGGTCCCTTTCTGGACTAGTGCAGGCTGGTTATTCTGTTATAAAAGCAGACTTATCAACTTTATTGGTTGCATTATACACGAATAAGGGACAGAGCACAACCCACAGACTAGTCGGTTGTTTCTCAACAGATGAGCGAACGCGCTGCAACTATGCGCGACGGGCTTGCCGGGGGCGTCAGGATACCGGCGAAGACGTCGGAGTTGCGGTTGATTGACGCGGTCTACCCGTGGAAGGGGTGGCGGACTGCTTGAGCGTGGCCGTTTGCGTGGGCGTGACGGTGTGAGTGGGCGAGGGCGTCGCGCTGACTGTTGGCGTGACGGTTGCGGTGAAGGTGGGCGTGGCAGGCGCGGCGGTCGGCGGGCGGGTGGGAGCAGGTTCGCCCGGCGCGCGGAAGGTCGCACAGGCCAGGGCGGCCAGGGCCAAAACGGTCATGCCGATCAACCAGCCACAATGCGAGCGAAAGGTGAACGCGGAGGGGCACATGGGGCATCAGGCTGTGCGACGGAAAGCCTCGACCACGTTGGGCAGGCGTTCCAGCTTCGCCAAAATGCGCGAAAGCTGTTTGAGGTCGCGGATTTCCATGGTCAGCTCAAAGGTAGCAATATTCTGGCGCGTGCTGATATTGACATTGGACATGTTCACCTTTTCGTCGGCGATCACTGCCCCGATGTCGCGCATCAGCCCTTCGCGGTCGTAGGCGACGACCAGCACGGGCACCGGGAAGACCTGCTCGCTGTCCGGCGGCCAGGTGACGTTGATCAGACGCTCTGGCTCGTTGGTGTTCAGTACGTTCTTGCAGTCGGCGCGGTGCACCGTGATCCCCTTGCCGCGGGTGATGAAGCCGACAATCTCATCACCATAGGTCGGGTTGCAGCAACGAGCCAGTGTGACCAGCAGGCCGCCTGTCTCATCAATGCGCATGCCTTCGGCCTTGACCGGCTCGTCTTTGCGTGTGACGGTGGCTTCGAGCGTTTCTTCCAGCGGGGAGGGATGCTCGGCTTCGAGCAGGCGCAGGCTGATATGCGCGCCGGTGAGTTCGCCGTAGCCAATGGCGGCCATCAGATCGTCGGCGCGCGCGTAGCCCAGCATCTGCGCGACTTCGTCACGCGGCATGGCGCTCTTGCCCAGTTTGCGCAGCTCGCGGTCCAGCACTTCTTTGCCGTAGGCGATGGCCTTTTCTCGCTCCTGCCGCTTGAACCATTGCTTGATCTTGTTGCGGGCGCGGGCGGTGCGTACATACCCCAGATCGGCGTTCAGCCAGTCCAGGCTGGGACCACCCCGGCTCGCCGTCTGAATTTCAACGCGATCGCCGTTTTTCAGTTGATAGTCCAGCGAGACGAGCTTGCCATTGACCTTTGCGCCGCGGCAGCGGTGCCCAACCTCGGTGTGGACGTAGTAGGCGAAGTCAATGGGAGTCGCGCCTTCGGGCAGATCAATGATGTCTCCTTTGGGTGTGAAGGCGTAGACGCGCTCCGGGCTGATCTGTTCCAGCACGCCTTCGACGAAGCCGTTGGCGTCAGTAGGGCCGGTCTCTTGAACATCCTCCATCATGCGGCGGATGCGTTCCAGGCGGCGCTCAAAAGCGGCCTCGGCGGCGCTGGACGAACGCCCCTCCTTGTAGCGCCAGTGGGCGGCGATGCCATACTCCGCTTCTTCGTGCATCTCGGCGGTGCGAATCTGCACTTCCAGCGTCTTGCCCTCTTTGTCGAGCACCGCCGTGTGCAGGCTGCGATACTGGTTTTCCTTAGGCGACGAGATGTAATCGTCGAATTCGCCAGGGATGGCGTGGAAGATGTTGTGGATGATGCCCAGGGCCTGATAGCACTGCGGCACCGTATCCACAATGATGCGGATGGCACGCACGTCATAAATCTGGCTGAAGGGCAGATTCTTGCGCTCCATCTTGCGGTAGATGCTGTAGATGTGCTTGGGGCGGCCCTGAATCTCTGCCTTCAACCCTTCGCGAGCGAAGTGCTCCTGAATATAGGCGATGGTGCGCTTGAGATACGCCTCACGGTCGGAACGGCGTTCGTCGAGCTGGGAGGCGATCTCGCGGTATTTCTGCGGATCGAGGTAGCGGAAGGCCAGGTCTTCGAGTTCCCATTTGATCTGCCAGATGCCCAGACGGTTGGCAATGGGCGCGAAGATTTCCAGTGTCTCCTTGGCCTTCTCGACTTGCTTGTGCGGGGGCATGTAGCCCAAAGTACGCATGTTGTGCAGGCGATCGGCCAGTTTGATCAGGATGACGCGAAAGTCCGCCCCCATGGCCAGGAACATCTTGCGCAGATATTCCATTTCGCGGTCGCCTGGTTTACCCCCGTGCATGCTCCCTACGTCGGTGGGCAGCTTCTTCAGTTTGGTAACGCCCTCCACCAGCTCCGCGATTTTCTTGCCAAATTCCTTCTCGACATCTTCGATGGTGACGCCAGTGTCTTCGACGATATCGTGGAGCAGGGCGGCGGCAATGGTGGTGGCGTCCAGGTGCATATCGGCCAGGATTTGCGCCACAGCGACGCAGTGGGCGATATAGGGTTGTCCGGATTTGCGCATCTGACCGCGATGCGCTTCTTCAGCCCGACGGAAGGCGCGCTCAATGAGCGCCTGATCGTTACGAGACAGATCGGGCAATGCAGCGAGAATACCGGAGATGTCGACAGCCGTAGTCGCTTGCATATGCCGGTTCCTCTTCGGGCCAGTTCTCTAGATAATGTCAAGTATAACGACTGGAAGTGGCACCGACAACGGCATCGTCAGGTAGCGGCGCCATGTCAGAATCTGGAAATACGGGCGAATTGACCCTTTTGCGTTATATTTTACATGAAAAGTGGCCGCTGTATACTGATTTCTATCCGGATCAAGGGAGGCATAGAGGCGGTGGACACTGCGAAGACCGAAAAGGCTGCCCTGGCAACCGCCGCAGTGATAAGCTCGGACTGGATGCGGCTGGCGGCAGCCGTGTTGTGCCTGCTGGGGATGCTGGTGGCGGGGTACATGACCTGGGCCGAGCTAACCAACAGCGAGACTGCTTGTGTGGACGTCGGCAAGGTGGACTGCTCTGCCGTGCAGAACAGCGCCTACGCCAAGACGTTCGGCGTGCCGGTGGCGTTGCTGGGACTGCTTGGCTATGTGGCCATGCTGGGAATCCTCGTGCTGGAAGACCAGGTGGCGTTGTTCGCTGCCTACGGGCGTACCCTGGTAGTCGGCATGGCGCTGTTTGGGGTGATTTTCCAGACGTATCTCACCTACATCGAGGCAGCCGTGCTGGACAGGTGGTGTCAGTGGTGCGTGATCTCTTATGTGTTGATTTCGCTGTTGCTGATCGTGGGCGTGTATCGGCTCTATGTATTTCTTAAGCCGTTACGCTCGTGAAGGCGGAGACAAAGAGGGTACAAAACAAAGGCGGTGTTGCCAACGCACACCGCCTGATTGTTTGTCATGGAGACGAGGGGACTCGAACCCCTGACTTCCTGCTTGCAAAGCAGGCGCTCTCCCGTCTGAGCTACGTCCCCTTCAGGACAAGGAATTACTCCTTGATGTGTTGCTGGACGGTACGGGCGAAGATTTCCTCGTGCTCCGCCGTGCGCTTGTTCTTCTTGGTACGGCGCTTGTTCTTCGACTGACGCAGGGGCATCGAGATCCCTGAGCCTTCTAGCGCCTGACGCAAGGCCAGTTCCATGGCGGTAGGCAGGTCTTCGTCTTCCTCGTTGTCTGCGGCGCGGGTGGCAGCCTGTTCGAGCGCGCGCACGCTGAGATCGATCTGCTTCTTGCGGCGATCTACGTTGATCACCTTGACTTCGATCTCATCGCCTTCGCTGACCACGTCCGAGGGCGAGCTGACGTACCCGGAAGCCAGTTCGGAGACGTGCACCAAGCCCGGACGTTCTGCGCCAATATCTACGAACGCGCCGAATTTCTCCAGGCGCACGACCGTGCCTCGATATACATTATTGACAGCGATTTCTTTCCAGTCAAGGGCGGGGGGCTTGATCATGGTCAGGCCGATACGCCCCTTCTGGCGATCCACATCCTGCACCCAGACAGTGATTTCCTGCCCTTCGTGCAGCACATCGGACACGTTCTTGACGTGATCGTGCGAAAGCTGGGAAATGTGGAGCAGACCCAGGCGGCCAATGCCAATGTCAACGAGTGCGCCGTACAGGTCAATCTTTTTGACGACGCCTTTCAGCTCCATCTTCGGGTGAATGTCGTCAATCGAGGTGGGCGCGGGCTTGTCGGTGGTCATGGGACGTGCTCCTTAGGGTTTCGATTCCGCCGGTGAAAGGCACCGGATGTCTGCGTGTGGTGAAATCGGGCGGATTATACCCTGAGGCTGGGGACGGGTCAACGGTTGTTTTGGCTGAAACAGGCTTGGGCGCTGCCCGTCTTTTGGCTATACTGGTGCGGAGCACTCCTGGCCTGTGAAGTGTGGTACTCGCAGGGATAGTCGCGGTGTCCAGACGTACCCTCGGCAAATATGAAGTGATTGACAGGGTTGGCCGCGGTGGCATGGCCGAAGTCTACCGCGGCTATCACGCCGCGCTCGATCGTTATGTGGCGATCAAGCTCCTGCATCCATTCCTGGCTGACGATCCTGAGTTCAAGGAACGCTTCGAACGCGAAGCGCGCAATGTAGCCCGCCTGAAGCACCCCAACATCGTCCAGGTCTACGACTTCGAGTACGATGCGGAGGGCGAGAGCTACTACATGGTCATGGAGTACATCAACGGCCCGACGCTCAAGGATCGCCTGTTCGACCTGAGCCTATCCGGTGACCGCCTTCCGCTCGGCGAAGCCCTGCGTATTGTCAAAGCCGCCGCGCAGGCTCTGGCCTACGCGCATGAGCGCGGCATGATTCATCGCGATGTCAAGCCTGCCAACCTGATGCTCGACGATGACGGCCGCGTGGTGCTCACAGATTTCGGCATCGCCAAGATTCTGACCGGCGCGCATGTGACTTCCAGCGGCGGCATGGTGGGGACACCCGCGTACATGTCCCCGGAGCAGGGGCTGGGCGAAGCAGGAGATGAGCGCTCGGATATCTATTCCCTGGGCGTCATCCTGTACCAACTGGTCACGGGGCGTCTGCCTTATGATGCGGCTACTCCGCTGGCAATCATCCTCAAGCACGTCAACGAGCCATTGCCACAGCCGCGCGAGATCGTACCCGACATCCCCGCTGAACTGGAGGCGGTGATCTGCAAAGCACTGGCCAAAGCGCCAGAAGCCCGCTATCAGACGGCTCAGGAGTTTGTGGAAGCGCTGGAGACGCTGGAGACTTCGGCCTTGCCGCTGGGAGCCCCGGCTGGGGCGGTCGCATCGTCTCCGCCCGCTCCGACTGTCTCCCAGGCGCAGAGTGCCGATACGCCCATCCTGCCGGTGGAGAAACTGCCGCAACCGCAAAGACGGGTGGCTCGTCAATCGCTGGTGCGCGTGCTGGCCGCGGCGGGGTTGGCCATACTCTTCGTGTTGGCGGCAGTGGCGGCGTTTGGGCGCGAGCGCTCTG
>ENA-ORXB01002028-ORXB01002028.1-sediment-metagenome-genome-assembly--contig:-NODE-2028-length-19505-cov-4.545295_pt1 | contig 19505 bp, 22 predicted proteins | sample MGYA00237863_ERZ511475 | MGnify/ENA primary metagenome ERZ511475 (study PRJEB26305, sample SAMN06343858) | sediment metagenome | isolation source: hot spring sediment | place: Canada: British Columbia... | reverse complement strand
CTGAGCAATTGAATAAACAGCGTTTCGGTAATCAGCTGCGGGTTCGCGTTGCGGAGGATGGCACGACGCGCCTCAATTAGATGCGAGAGATCCTGCAACCGTTTGGCAGCTGCGAAGCGATGAGCAAGCTGCAGCAACGGCTCCCGATATGCCCGAAACAGCAGCGTGTCGCCCTTCCACTCCACCGCAAGACTGTCGCGATACCAGCGCAGCAGATAGTCCAGTCCCATCGCGAGCGCACTGCGTGAGGAGCGGTCGGGCGTGCTGGCTTCCAGCTGCTTACACCGCTCGCGGAACTGTTCGGCAAGGCGCAGCGCGTCCTCCAGCGGCGCGTGCCCCAGCTGGGCAAAGAGCGCCAGCAGGGCTTCCAACGCCTGCAGTTCGCTCCCTGTGCCATGCCCGTCGCCCGTTGTTGCCCCTTGTGCCCAGCGGATGGCGCGTCCGGGCGCACCTTCGGCAAGCTCAGCGAGCCGCTGCGCCTCTTCAGGTTCCAGCCCGAAACGCGCCTGCAAGCGCAACGCCAGCATCTCCACCGGCAGCGTCGCCAGTCGCACCGTTCGGCAGCGCGAGCGAATGGTCGGTAGCAGCACATCGGTGGCAGGAGCGGTCAGCAAGAAGCTGGCATAGGGAGGGGGCTCCTCCAGCGTTTTGAGCAGCGCGTTCGCCGCAGCAGGATTCAGTTTGTGCGCCTCCTGCAGGATCACGAAGCGGAACGGGGCGACGGCGGGCGCGAAGCCCAGCCACGAGCGCGTTTCACGCACCGCGTCGATCTTGATCTGGTCAGGGTCGGGATGCAGCACGCGCAGGTCGGGATGTTGACCATCGTCCGACCAGCGCAGGCAGACCGTGCATGCGTTGCAATGCCCAGCAGAGGTGCGGTTCGGGCACATCCATGCAGCGGTCAAGGAACGCGCCAGGGTACGCTTGCCCACTCCCTCCACGCCCACCATTAGCAGCGCGTGTGGTGGGGCAGGACGCTGCAGCAGGCGCTGCAGTCCCTCAACCGTCGCCTCCGGCGCAAGCCATAGCTCTCTGAGCGGGATTGGTCGCATTCTCTTGTTTCTATCAGAACCTGGCCGCTTCTTTGTTCAGGCGTCCATTCACCCTTGAGCTAGGAGACGGGTTCAACTTGCCCTCCTTCTCTGGCGTAGCGTCCAGAGGCATTTTACCCGCTCTGCTTCAGCACCCGCTGCCAAAATTGAACAACACAATCAGGAGGTCCGCGTCATCTACAGTGTTGTCACAATTGACATCTTCTGGGCGATTCCCTGTGAGACCAAAAGCAAACAACACAGCAAGCAGGTCTGCGTCGTCTACACAACCTGAACGATCTATATCTGCTCCTCCCAAGCGCAGTGCCACGATGCGTACCCGATCGGCAAGGTATTGGACCTCGAATCCAACACAGGGAAGTGTTGTGGGGTCCACTGCTATCATGCTAAAATATCCCGTGCGGTTCCAGCTACTTCCGGGTTCGAGCTGGATGATGTCAAAGAATGCACCAGCAGGTGGGATAAAGTCCCCAATTGCGCGTACCCTTAGCTTACCCCCTAAATGTACCTGGCGGCTGGCTCCGCGCATCATCAAAAAATCGTGCCCATCCTGGTACAAGTCAATCTCCACGACACTGTTGTCTCCTTGTGTCCAGTTCCCATCGAGTGTTATAATTCCCAATCGGTTTGCATCGGTGCCGGGCGATATAGCGCCTGCAGTGTTGTTGAGCGTGCCTTGTAGCACTCCGACACCAAGCAGACTCCCGCTCTGCAAATCGAACCCAAAAAGGGTTTCGAGTGCGCCGTATAACAAGACCGTTGAACCAGAAGCTTGCCGAAGTCGGGTGGCTACCAGATTGCCGCTTATCTGCAGCTGCCCATTTTGCTCGCTTAACAGCGTACCATATAATCGAACAGCGCCCTCTATACTCACTATCCCGCGATTGGTCCAGGTCCCTGGTGCATTGTTTGTCGGATTACGTAAGGTCATATTCCCTCCATACCAGATAAAGGTGCCTCTCTCATTTAGCCATATACTTTGCACATCCACACTTGCATGAAGCCTTACTTGGTAACTTGAAGCGGTCCAATCGAAGTAAACAAGCGAGCCCGGTCCGGGGGTGGGAGGCGCCCCACCGCATTCCCACCGCTCCCGGTTGTTTACATAGTAGAACATGCCTTCCTCACAGGCATAGCTCTCACAATAGCCATGCCAGTCGTCGTAGCAGAGAGTCGGATTCCAGCGCCATGTACCCTGCGCTAATCCAGTGCCGATTGTTAAAAGCATGGAAACCCATGCCCAGTAACCACGAATCAGGCGGTTTCGTTTCATCTTTCTCCTCCTAACACCCACTGCCGAAGTTAAACAGCACTTCCAACAGATCAGCATCGTCTACCACACCGTCGTAGTTCAGGTCAGCAGAAGTTTCAACACTGGTCTGCCCAAAAGCAAACATCACCGCCAACAGGTCGGCATCATCCACAACGCCATCCCTGTTTACGTCCTCCCGCCGCGTGCCCGTTTGCCCGAACGCGAACATTACTGCAAGCAGATCCGCGTCATCCACAACCCCATCACGATTCACATCTTCCGCAAGACGACGGCTGCCGAAGGCAAACATCACCATCAGCAAGTCGGCATCATCCACGCAGCCGTTGCCATCTGCATCGCCCGCCTGTCACGACAGGTTCAAAATCACCTCATTATTGTCACGCCGTGCCTCCGCAATCGTGCCTGCAGGGTTAACTACCACCCATAGGCGTGGGAGGCGACGCGGTAAGGTAATGTTGAAGTCCAAAGACGCGCTGCCATAACGAGGCAGGTTCGCTACTGTACCGCTTACTAGCACATTGCCCATCCCAGGAGGCGCGTCCAGCACCTGCACTGCCACAGCCCGCGCGTCCGCCCAGCCAATGTTTTGCACCGTAGCCCTCAACGCGACCTGCATCCCTACCCGCGTCGCATCTGTCAGGGCAGGGTTCACTACCAAATCGGCAAGCAGAGCAATCTCGTTACTTGCCCTGTTGTTCGCTTCGTCCTCTTCAGCAAAGCGGTTGTCGGGGTCAACAAGCAGGTAGAGCGTGTAGCGTCCTACATCCAGGTTCGGTCGCCAAGTGAAGGTCAGAGGGCTGGTTTGCCCTGTCCCGGGCGCGGGGGCTGCACCTTGGGTGAGGATCGCCCCATCTACACTGTTGAGGCGCAGCTCCCAGCGCACCTCGCCCGACGGCGACACAGAAGAGGGGTTCTGAATCCCAAACCGCAACACGACTTGCCCATCGGGCAGGTACTGCTCCACTGCAGGCGCAACCGCCACCAAATCCAGTAAGGCTATCGGATAGGATGCCATGTTGTTCGTCTCGTCTGTCTCGGCAATCGTGTTCTCGGGGTCTACCACGGCGTACAGCACATGGCTGCGCCCATCGGGAGGAACCGTCCAGTTAAGTTCTGCTGTGCCGAAGCTCCCCCCAACAATCGGATCAGGTGTTGCCCGTACCGTGCCAATCGGTATCCCCCCTGCATTCGGGTCGCCGTCATAAAAGCGCACCTGCACGTTCCGCGCCCCCAAAGCCCGCCGGTTCGAAACCCGTGCCCGGATGGTGACTTGCTGCCCCGGACCAGGGTTGCTGGGTTCCAAAATCAGGTCGTCTTCCCGAATGGTCAAATCGGGCTTCGGGCGATGCGCCAGCAGATACAGGTCAGCGCGCACAGGCACGGTAACCTGTATCGGATAGCGATTCCCTTCGTCATCTTCCACCTCGCGCTCCTCATGCGTCAGCTGACGCTTAATGTAGACCGCCGACGGATTGCCCGCGGGATCCCAAGCCGCCGCCACCTGCTGCTCGTGCGTCATGTCATCCTGGGTGAGGCGCACCTTGTTCGACCAGTAGCCGACAGTGGGGTCGTAGACCACTGTCCATAGGTCTGCCACCCCTTGCGACGAGGCGCCCCAAAGCGCCGACACACGCCCATTCGGATGGGTAATGACCTCCAACTCGCTGAGGGTATCGGCGCGGGTGATGGGCAACGGCTCACGCCAGCCCGCCCCCGAAAAATCGGTCACCAGCAGCTCCTCCTGCGTGTATTGCTCAAACTCAGGGTGTGCCAGATCGCTCCGCACGAAATAGAGCACAGGTGTATCATTCGCACCCATCGCCAGTGCGGGACTGCCTTGAGACAGCGGATTGCTCCACACGCCCTGGGCAGGTGTCCAAGCAGAGCCATCCCAGTAGCTGAAGTAAAGCTTCGGGTCGTGCGTGTCGGGATCGCCGTCAGCATCACGGCTCCAGACCAGCATCGGCACCCCAGTGCTGCTGACCGCCAACGCCACCTCCAGTGTATCAGCACGCTCCATCGCGCGTTGCACATCCACAAACTGCGTCCCATCCCAGCGCGCCAGATAGATGTCGGTATGCGGGATGCTTGAACGGCTGAAATCGGTCGGAAACACATTATCGGGCGAACGGAGCCACACCAGATAGAGCTGTCCATCCGCCCCCTGCACCAGCTGGGGGGAGAGATCGAACCGGTCGTTTTGCGTGAGCAGCACGGGACTGCTCCAGAGGCCCGTCTGGGCATCATAGACCGCATAGGCAATCTCGCCCTTCGGTAGGCGCAGGGTGGGATCAGGGTCAGGCGAGACCTCCTCCATGCGCGTCCACACCGCCACCAGATTGCCGTTGCTATCCACCGCCACCTGCGGCTGGCTGTCCAGTGCGGTGTCCTGCGTGATGGGCAGATCCTGCCAGCTGCCGTCCGGCTGCTGCATCAGGGCGCGGATTTCAGTGGACTGGTGAGCAGGCAGGTTCGGGTCATCATACACATAGACTATCACTGCCTGTCCCGCTTTCCAGGTGAGCGACGGCTCCGCGAAGGGAAACACATTCTGGATGAGCCGCTCCTCGCGCACATCCCAGTTCTCATCCTGCGGAAAGAGTTGCGTGCCTGCGACTAGCTGATGGTACGGTTCCCGATAGAGGTAGAGACGCGACGGTTCGCGCCATTCGCCCGTCAGTCCATCCTGCAGCCACAGGGGCATTCCTAAATAGCCGCCACGATAGCGCGGATAGACAAAGAGACCGTTCAGACGAGAGAACTCCAAATCCCACTTTAACCGCCAGATCCGCCCATATAAGCGACCCCGCAAAAAGATTTTAGCCCCGACTTGATGCAAGAAGGGTATGCCATAAAAGTAGGACGCATTCTGCGCACTGCCCGGAAACTGCAGGTGGACAAAGGGACTGAGCCCGCCCTCAAGCTCGCCCCCAATTTTGTCCCGATAGCGACGATCGATGCTTAGCACTAACGAGCCCGCAAAGTCAAGCTTCACTTCGCTGTCCAAGAAAGTAAACGCCTGCGCCCGGTCGGAAAAAGCGATGTCCCCTTCAGCGGAAACAGTGAACTTTCCAAAAAGGTCAATTAGAGGTACAATCGGCGCAAGCCATCCACAGCAACTACTCGCAAGCACAGGCAGTAGGTCGGTCGTCTCTACTTGAGCGCCGCCTTGAATCTGTAAGCCCAAGCGCTGCAGACGGAACTCCGGCATAAACTGAAACTGTCCAGAGACACCTCCATCAACTTCCCAGCTAAAGTTCGTAAATCCTACGAAATGTTTTGGGCGGCGCCCGATGCGATTGTATTCCCTCTCTACTTCGGCTCCTACGCGAATCGTGGCAACACCGTCAATCCTGCTTTGAGGGTACGCCAACGTGCGAAAAGTGATGGTAACTTCAGCGAAGAAACGTTCAGCTGTATGTCCCCAGACCGTGTTTCCCATTAACGGAAACGGGGCAGGCACGCGCGTAGCCCCAAGGATACGCTGGTGCGGCCAGGTCAACTAAAAGGTAATCCTATACTCACTCTCCCCACTTTCTGAAATGGTAGGCGGTGTATCCCAGTAAGCCTGGCTGAGTGAAGGGGGCAGGCTGAGACCCATGAAGTGCACCTTCTGAGTCTCAGACGCCACACCCGCGTTGTTGTACGCCGTTATCTGCACCTCGTTCCAACGACCGGAAGGAGAGTAGCGTAAATCACGCCCCATATCCAGCGTGATCGACGCCTCGTTGTTCGTGGGGGTGACGGTGCGCACCGAGCCATCCGACAGGCGGAACTCCACCCGCCCCGGCGCCCCATCGCCCCAGTTGGCTACCCGCACCGTGATGGTGTTGGAGAGAGGGACATCTTCCAGAAAAGGACCATCAATCCCCCGCGAGGTGCGCACCGAGCCGATCACCGGGCGGCGCAGCCGACGGGCGTGAAGCTCACCTGCGCCGAGACGGGCAGATCCACCCCGGCCGTCTCATCCCGACAGGTGAAGGTGGCGACCCCCACCGTACCCGAACGCACCGTGACCGACGCCTGCCCCTGCGCGTTGGTCTCAGCGGTCTCCGAGGAGAAGGTATCCGCCGCGCCACGCGAACTGCGAAACCGAATGGTGCGTCCCGCGATCGGCGTGCCGTCGTTGTACCGATAGGTCAGCGTGAGCGTGGAAGCGGTCTGGTTATCAGCAGGAACGGAGGTGGGTGTGGCACTAAAAATCGCATTAAGGGTGCTCCCATAGGAGAGACGAAAAGTGTCAAAGCCTATGTTGCAATCTGGATAAACCCAATTATCATCCGTATCAACAATTTCTATTCTTTTTATGTTTGCTGTATTGGATACTATACCCCAAAAATCTGCTCCTCCGGATCCGCCGTCGATTGACGATATGGGGATCATCGCGCTGTAAAGAAGGTCTCCTGCTTCTGAATATACGCTAATGTATACCAAGGAATGACCATCTGCTGACTGAGATAAGTGGTCGTATCCAAACGCCTGAACAGGCGGGTCAAATATAAGTATTATTGAGTCACCCTCTATCGCAGGATTGGGACCCGGGCCAAGAACGACTCCACCGGGTGAAAGGACATTCTCACCTGTTGTTGGATAGAGTCGATTTAGGTCAGCATTTCTAACACCATCAAAGCCTGGCGGAGTATAAGTATCTCGTCCTCGGACCACGACTAACGGTGCTTGTACTCTCATAAAGTGTATACCGCGTATCGTTGTGTTAGAGATGTCCGTGCCCGCCGGTATATCGTCAAAATCTATAATAATAGGCGGATTGCCTGCTGCAAGGTTGAAACCAGCCAGATCCTGAGCAAAAACACGAACCTGAGCATCCAGACTCCTTCCAGTGCCGACGAGCAGAAAGAGCAACCCGATCCACTTACTTATTCGCATCATAAGTTTTCGGAGACGTTTCATTTTTATCACCTCCGATACAACAGGAAGAAGGTTCACCCCTGTCCTTTGGGGATTTCGTGCTTTTTGGGACAGTAGCGTTTGTTGTCCCAGAAGCCCACGGTGGTGTGGTCACGGCAGTACCACGCCTCGCAGCGGGGACACCAGAACATCTCCGCCACATCCTTCTCGTTGTGACAATCGTTATAAAGCGCACACCGTACTTTTGGCATCAGACTCACCGTCCTTTCGCCCGCTTCTGATGGAGCGGGCATCGCTACACCACTTTCTATTATGCACCTCTTTGACAACCCCTCCTGCTGGGGGATCGAGTGCGTAAACGGGAGTTTTCTCCCGCAAAATCCAGATCGAGACGCCCCTGCCGCAACGGGGGAAGCTGGCGCAAGCAGGAACGCGCAAAGCCTGAAAATTCGTAAAATTCGTGCCCCTGCCGCATCCGCAAAAGCAGGAATCGGACAGCAAGTGGTGTATCATGCAAGTGGAGGTGAAAAGGAATGGCATACCGAATGCGTTTCACGATTCCGGACGATGTGCCCGCGTGCGTGGCGATGGAACCCACGCACTTCGGCTGCCCCGACGAGTGTCAGTGTGCCACCTGGCTGAAAGAGTTGCTCAAGACAGGACGCGCCCTGTCGGCAGTTGTGGTGAATGAAGCGGATGAACCCGCTGCCTTCGGCTTGACTCTGTTCATCTCCGATAGGCTCCGCCAGACCCTGCTCGAACGACGCAATCTGCTGATCGGAACATCGCTTCAGCAATTCTCGAACCACATCTTGGGACTGCCCCAGATTGTACAGGGGCATCGGGGCAACGGGCTGAACATGGTGGGTTTCTACGGCTGGCGCGACGAGTTGCCCGGCGCCGACCTCGCTGCCGTGCAGTCGCTGCTTTATGACAGCTTCGCCTATCTGCACGCAGGCTATCACCTGAAGTCGTTCCTGAAAGAGGTATACGGTACGCCGGAGGCGCAACGGTACGCCCAGATGGGGTTCACCTGTCACAAGGAGCCGAGCCACTACTTGATGTCCTCGCCTCTTCCTGTAGAACCCTATCTGATGGGGCTGGTGCGTGGCGTGGTATTTCCTGCGCGGGGTGCAGACCTCTTTCGGGCTGCAGCGCCTAATATCAGGTTGAAGCGGCGTGTGCGGGAAGTGGTACAGCTGGCGTATCGGCTGCGGCTGGACGACCGGGAGATTGCAGGGTGTCTGCAAACCTCTGAACACGCGCTGCATAACATCTGGCATCGTTTGGGGCAAGGGTTGAACGGCAATGGTGGCTGCAACAACAGTCGTTCGGGACGGCGCGGCTGCTTGCGCGTGATAGCGCAGTCCCCAGAGATTATCTACCCGTTGTCGGTTCACACCCTGTTCTACAGGGAGCCTGAGTTGGCGCGTCGGTATCCGCTGCCGCTGCACGCTTCTGCGGTGGTCGTGGCGCCTGTAAGACGGGCTAATCTGGGGCAGGTGCCTGGGCAGGATAGCCCAGCAGCGGGCGTGCAAGCATGATGGGGAAACGCGAGGCGAGGCGGTTATAGCGCGCGGCTGCCTCCGCATAGCGTTTGCGCTCCACCACGATGCGGTTCTCTGCGCCCGTAATCTCATACATCAGTGCCAGTGTGAGGCGGTCGTCCCGAAAAGCGGGGTCGGCAAGCAGTTGTTCCAGCGCAGGGTGCACCGATGAAGTGCGGCTGCCCGACTGGCGCAGGGCGTCCAGCACCTGCTGCAGCCGTTCGCGCTGGGCAGTACTTGCCCTTTGCACCAGCGATTCGAGACGCGGGACAAGCTCCTGCCGTCGCCGCAGGACATTTTCCACCTGTGCCTTGCGCATCTGCACCTCCGCCCACGCACCGCTGAGCGCGAAGTGGCTATAGAGCAGGTTCAGCATCATTAGTAGCGCGGCAACACCGAGCGCGATGAGAGCGTTTCGTCGCATGCGGGCGCGCCGTTCGCGTTGCTGCTCCACCCGGCGCACCGCTTCGCGCAGCCGTTCGGGTTCGATGCCCAGTTCCGCCGCGCTCTGCTCCAGCACCTGCTGCGACACGCCCTCCTCGTGCGCTTGCTGGAGCCGCACCGCCTCCTCAATCACTTGCTGAACTTACTCTTGATCGAATCGCTTCTCCATAGGGTTCACCAGCTTGCGCCTGCGCCACCGCCTCCCGAACTGCCTCCGCCGAAGCTACCACCGCCGAAGCCTCCACCGCCCCCGGACCAGCCGCCGCTGGAGGAGCCGCCAAACCAGCCACCACCTCGTCCCGACCCACCGCCGAAGACAACGACATTGGGGCTGCGCTCGCGGCGGGGCAAGGTGCGCTGCTGTTCCTCTTCATAGTCGCATTTCGGGTTCTTGCAGACCTTGCGAATCAGTTCCAGCCCGGTGCGTCGGTAGGTCGGCTCGCGCACCACACGGCTGGTCGTTTTCAGGGTTCGTCCGTTGCATTTCGGGCAGACCTCATAGCCAGAAACCCACTGGGTGCGCTTGCGGATCTCCAGAGTCTGGCACTTGTCGCATCGCCAAACTCGATAATCAATGCTACCCAGCCGTTCCTCTGTTAATTGCGACGGGGAGAGATAGGCATCATCCTGCTTTTCGTCAAGCAGGCGCATCGACTTGAGGCAGATAGGGCATCGGGGGGCACGCTCACCCAACAGGAACCAGACGATCACCCCCAGACCGCCGAGAATTATGAGCGTGCTCACGATGGAGCCTACCGGGATGCCGTGATGTGCATCGGGCGGCGTGTATGCCCCTGTTGAGCGATCGCGGATGCGTTGGCTCAGCTCATTGACCAGCGCCATCAGTCCGCCTGCGTAATCGCCCCGGGGAAGGCGGGCACCACCATATCCTGGAGCAGCATCCCCACCTCCGAATCGGGCAGGATGCCTTCGATTCCGTAGCCCGTTTCTACCTCGATGCGTCGCTGCTGAAGGGCGACCAGCACCAAGATGCCATTATCCTCGCCCTTTTTGCCGACACCCCAGCGGTTGAACAGTTCGGTGGCGAACTCTTTCGGTTCGGCGTCGAGCGTGCGCTGCAGAATAACCACTGCCATCTCCGCGCCGGTGTCGCGCTCCAGCGCGCTGAGTGTGGCGTTCAACTGCTGCTTCTGTGCGGCGGTCAGAATGCCCGCCATATCGACCACCCAGCCACCTTCGGTTCGGCGTGGGTTAGGCACTTCCTCGATGCGCTGTGCCCACGCGCCCAGCATAAGCAGCGCCAGAATCGCCGCTTTAATCCCTTTCATCGGTGTGCCTCCTGCCGCGCCTTATGGTGTTGTTCGATAACCTGCAGTGCGGTCAGCAGTCCCTCGGCGTAGCGTCCTGCGGCAAGCAGAGGGACGGCAGCCTCCAGCGCCTCGCCCGTCTCCACATCGCTCAAAAACGGCTCCCACGCTACACCGACCTCGCTTTCGATGCGTCGTTCCTTCACCGCGATAAGCAGCAAAAGCCCATTCGGTGGCAGCTGCCAATGGTGATAGAGCCAGAAGGCGTACTCGCTGGGTTTGAGAGGCGCGACACCAGGCACCGTGGCAATAACCAGCGTGCCATTCATCGTTTCGCTGAGCGTCTGAAGCCGTTCGGCAAGCTGCGAGCGTTCCGATTCGCTGAGCAGGCCTGCGAAATCGTTTACCGCGTCCTGCCAGGCGAGGTGCAGATGCGCGGGCACCTGCAGTCGGGGCAGCGTAAAACCACATCCAGGGCAGACCGACACCACCTGCTCCGCTATCCAGCCACAGCGCGGGCACTTCATCATAAAAGATTGTACCTGCAGGAAACCGCGCACTTCATCTCGAACCCTACACCAGGAGGTGTATGAGGCATGCAATATGTTCATCTTGGACGTTCGGGTCTGCTGGTAAGCCGGTTGTGTCTTGGCACGATGAATTTCGGACCGCACACCAGCGAGGAGGACTCGCACCGCATTATGGATCGTGCCCTCGAACTGGGCATTAACTTTTTCGACACGGCAAATACCTATGGCTGGCGCAAGGGCGAAGGCTGGACGGAGCAGATTATCGGGCGCTGGTTCGCCAAAGGGGGCGGGCGACGCGAAAAGGTGGTGATTGCAACCAAAGTGTACGGCGTGATGGGTGATTGGCCCAACGAATCGCGCCTCTCCGCCCGCCATATCAAGCGCGCCTGCGAGGACAGCCTGCGCCGCCTGCAAACCGACTGGATCGATCTTTATCAGATGCACCATATCGACCGTGAATGCCCGTGGGAGGAGATCTGGCAGGCGATGGAGCAGCTCTACTACGAGGGCAAGATTCTCTATGTGGGTAGCAGCAACTTCGCCGGCTGGCACATCGCGCAAGCCCAGGAGATTGCCAAACAGCGCCATTTCATGGGGCTGGTGTCGGAACAGTGCCTGTACAACCTCAACGCGCGTATGGTGGAGCTGGAGGTGCTGCCAGCGTGTGAGGCGTATGGGCTGGGGGTTATTCCGTGGAGTCCGCTGGCAGGCGGGCTACTGGGCGGGGTGCTCCGCGGCATGCGCGAGGGGCGACGCGCCTCCGAAGGCGTGCAAAAAGCCCTCGAAAAACATCGGGAACGCATCGAGGCGTATGAGCGACTCTGTGAGGAGCTGGGCGAAGAACCTGCCAATGTCGCGATTGCGTGGTTGCTGCACCAGCGCGCCGTCACCGCACCCATTATCGGTCCCCGCACGGTGGAGCAGTTAGACGGCATCATACGTGCGCTGGAGATCCAACTGGATGAGGCGACACGGAAGCGGCTCGACGAAATCTTTCCTGGGCCAGGTGGACCTGCGCCGGAGGCGTTTGCGTGGTAGGGCCTCAATCGCTCTGTTTCCCGCGCAGGCTGAAGGCATAACGCAGGTCGCGCAGGCGGGTGTAGCGGGCAAAGGCACGGGCAATCTCGGCGTACATTTTCCAGCGAGCGAGCGTGCCACGCAGCCAGCCCAGCTTCTCCTCCTTCATCGTGTGGGTAATGCCCGTCAGTACCACCTGCGCCACTGGATAGCGCTGACGCAGAAAGTGGAGCGTGAGCGCAATCTCCACCCCAGAGCGCGTGCTCTCGATGCCCGGCACCTCCAGAAAGAGATCGCGTAGCAGGGCACGCTGACCACTAATGTAAGGCACAAGTATCTGGGCAAGGTCGGTGCTGAACCTGCCACCCCGAAACACGCCGATCGCCATCGCCACCTCGCCCGACAGCACCGGCGCAAGCAGCATGTCCACATGCTCTGGTTGCAGCCCGATCAGGTCAGCATCAAAAAACACGATGACCTCGGCGCCGGTAGCGGTTGCGCCGGCGAACATCGCGCCCCCTTTACCCCGATTCACGGGCAGGTTCAACACACGCACGCGGGCAAACTTTTGCGCGACCTCCGCCGTGTTGTCTGTGCTGCCATCGTTGACCACGAGAATCTCGTCGAGGCAGTCGCAGGCGGTCAGCACCTGCAACACGCGGGGCAGGCGGGTCGCCTCATTATAGGCAGGCACGACCGCAGCGACTTTCACGGCTTCGCCTCCTGGGCGGGCTTGCCCGTGAGCTTCTCGATGTGCTGGCGCGCGCGCACGATGCGATTCTCAGTTAGCGGGTGGGTGCGCAGGTTCGCCAGAATGCCCTTGTCGCCCTCCTTCTGCTTCGCCTGCAACTTCCGGAAAAAGCGGATCATTCCGTTCGGGTCATAGCCCGCCTGATAGGCGTACTCCAGCCCCAGACGATCCGCTTCATACTCCTGATTGCGACTGTATTTGAGCTGGAGCAGCGCGGCGGAGATTTCGGCAATATCGCGTGCCTTGCCCTGAGTGCCGAGCGCGATAAGAATACTTGCCCATGTGCCGCGCGTGACCTGTTTGGCAGCGTGGCGCCGGTTGATATGCGCCAGCTCATGCCCAATAACACAGGCGAGTTCATCGTCGTCGTTGCCCACCATCTCCAGCAGTCCACGCATCACATAGATAGGACCGCCTGGCAGTGCGAAGGCGTTCACCTCGTCCGCATCCAGCACTTTAAAAGTGTATTCATAGGGTTCCACTTTGGCAACAGTCAGCAATCGTTGCCCAATAAGCTGCACGCGCTGCTGATGGGCGGGGTTCGGATCCAGCTTATAGGCTTTCTCGACCTCGAGGCTGACCTCTTTACCGATGCGCACCTCATCCTTTTTGCTCCAGATGGTGCCCCGACAGCCTGTGAGGGCGAACATTGCCCCCGTTAGCAGCATCCAGAGCCACCACCTGCACTCCCTCATTCGCCCCATCATTTCCCTCCAGTGAGGGGATTATACCCCCTGAATCATCCCCGCCTCATTCGAGCGAGGGCGTGGCGGGTGTGGTGGGTACGCTCGATCCATTGTTTGACATACTGGGCGCAGCGGCGGGCAGCGCCACGATGGCGGGCTATCAGTTCACGAGAACGCATCTCGATTTCCCGGCGCGCTTTCTCGTCGTGCAGCAAACGCAGGATGCCCTCTGCCAGTTCGCCTGCGGTGCTCACCTCAAATCCAACCCCTGCCTCTTTCGCTAACTGGGCAATGTCACGAAAATTGTGCGTGTGCGGTCCGAAAAAAACGGGTTTCCCATGCGCCAGCGGCTGAAACAGGTTCTGACCACCCAGCGGAGCGAACGCGCCACCGACCACCGCCACATCCGCCACGCTGTAAATATGCGCCAGCTCACCAAAGGTATCCACCAGCACCACCTGCGCAGATTGCCCTTCGGGCAAGGGTAGTTGCGTGCGACGCACAGGGGTCAGTCCCTGCTTTTGCAACAGACGCTCCACCTCAGGCACACGCTCCAGATGGCGTGGCGCAAGCACAAGGCAGGTCTGGGGCAAAGCGTTTCGAACCCCCTGATACGCCTCGACAATCAATCGCTCCTCGTTGGGAGTGCGCGTGCTGCCAACCACAATCACAGGGGCATCGGCAGGCAGCGAGAGACGCGCTCGCCATTCGCCAGCATCCGCATCAGTGGCGTCCAACGCCTGATCGAACTTGGTGTTGCCAACCACCTCCACGCGCGAGGGTGATAACCCCAGCTCGATGAAACGCAGCGCATCGGTGGGCGACTGCACACAGGCGAGATCGATAGAGCGCAGGATGGCGCGATAGAACGCTCGCAGATAGCGTGCCCGTCGGAAGCTGCGGTCGCTCAACCTCCCATTCAGAATCAGCACCAGCCCACCCCGCCGATGCTGCGCATGCACCAGATTGAACCACAACTCCGTCTCGAACAGCAACAGGGCATCAGGCTGAATGCACGACAAGGCGCGATTCACCGCGAAGGGTAGATCCAGCGGAAAGTAAGCAATATAGTCCACCCACTGGTGCGCCGAGTCGCGTGCTGTGCGCTGACCGGTGGGCGTCGTGGTGGTCAGCACGATTTCGTAATCGGGTAACGCCCGGCGCAACTCTTTCAGCACAGGCAGCGCTGCCAGCGTCTCACCCACCGAGACACAGTGCACCCACAGGCGGCGTTTGTGTGTAGCGGGCGGTATCGACAGGAAGCCGAACCGCTCCCACCACCGCTCGCGCCACGAGCCACCAAAGATACGCGCTAAGGTGTACGCCAGCCAGAGAGGCGACAAAAGGAGCAAAAGCAGGTTATAAAGCAGCCTCATGGCGCTTCACCCCTGAAGGCGCGTCTGCCGTAGCGGGCGAGATGTTCCGCGCGGGCTTCCAAAGTGTTGATCGCCTCCTCCAGCTGTTCGGCAAGGCGGGCAAAGTCGTCTTTATCGGCTTCCGGTGGCACCCACACCGGCTCACCCACCCGAAAAACGGCGCGAGCGAAAGGCAACGGGATGAGATAGTGATCCCAGGTAGGCAGCAGGATGCGTGGATAAGCAGCAATCCCTGCGGGGTAGATAGGCACCCCCGCTTTCTGGGCAATCAGCAGCGCGCCGGGCTGAAACTTCCTGTTCGGTCCGCGTGGTCCATCGGGCGTGAAGGCGAGAATGCCCCCCGCTTTGACCACTCGCGCCGCTTCTAACGCGGCACGCACGCCACCCCGGCGAGTGGATCCACGCAGAATCTGGAAACCGAACCGGCGAAAAATCTCCGCCTGTACCTCGCCGTCGCGTGAGAGCGAAATGAGTGCCCAGAAACCCATGCCTTTCATATAGTTGGCAGGGATAAGCGTGCGCCCGTGCCAGGTGACCATTACCGCGCCCGTGCCCTCCTGCAGGTGCCGCTCGATCGGCTCCCAGCCTTCAACGGAGAGGCGCAGGGTACGCCCTAACCCGCGTGCCAGTAGATAAATGAGCCTGCCAAGCCGTTTCGCCCGACGCACCGTCTGTTCCGAATGCTGCTGCTCCACGCCCCCGATTATACCGCTTCCTGCCCGATCGTCCAATCCAGCACGCTCCCCCAACGGCTACAAGGGTTCGAAGTGACAACTGAAGTGGCACAGGAAAGGTGTCTGCCACACGATGCGATAGCCCCGCAGCTGCTCCCGCCGTGCGTACACATTCAGAATCGCTTCCACCACATAATCGATATGGCTTTGTGTGTAGACACGGCGCGGGATGGCGAGGCGCACCAGCTCCTTGCGAGCCGGGATTTCCTGTCCTGTGTCAGGGTCGAACTTGCCGAACATCACGGAGCCAATCTCGCTGGAACGGATACCGCCCTCACGATAAAGTTCCACCACCAGCGACTGACCGGGATATTGCAGCGAAGGGATATGGGGCAGCATCAGCCCCGCATCGATATAGATGGCGTGCCCGCCGGGCGGCTGCACAATGGGCACGCCCTCCCGCGCGATATGCTCACCCAGATAGCGCACCGACGCCAGCCGATACTGCAGATAGTGTTCGTCCAGCACCTCCTGCAAGCCGATTGCCATCGCTTCCAAGTCGCGTCCCGCCAGTCCACCATAGGTAGGGAAACCCTCCGTGAGAATGAGCAGCTCCTTCTCCTGTTGCGCCAGCTGATCATCGTTGGTGCAGAGGAACCCGCCGATGTTCGCCAGCCCATCCTTTTTGGCGGACATCGTGCACCCGTCAGCATAAGAGAACATCTCGCGTACGATCTCGCGCACGCTCTTTTGCTCGTAGCCCGACTCGCGCAGCTTAATCAGATAGGCGTTTTCGGCGAAGCGACAGGCGTCGATGTAGAGGGGAATGCCATGCCGCCGGCAAATCTGGCTGACCACCCGAATGTTCGCCATCGAGACAGGTTGTCCACCACCGGAGTTGTTCGTGACCGTGAGCATGACCAGCGGGATACGCTCCACACCCACCTCACGGATGAGTCGTTCCAGCGCGTCTACATCCATATTGCCTTTGAAGGGATGGGGCGCTTGGGTGTCGCGCGACTCGGCACAGGGCAGATCGATCGCCTGACCACCCAGATACTCGATATTGGCACGGGTGGTGTCGAAATGGGTGTTGTTAGGAATGATACTGCCGGGTTTGCACACCAGCGCGAACAAGATGCGCTCGGCGGCACGCCCCTGATGCACAGGAATTACATGCTTGAAGCCGAAAATCTCGCGCACAACCGATTCAAAGAAGTAAAAGCTGCGGCTACCCGCGTACGACTCGTCCCCGCGCATCACGCCCGCCCACTGATCCGCGCTCATCGCAGCGGTGCCCGAATCGGTGAGCAGGTCAATCAACACATCGTCGGATCGCACCAGAAAGAGGTTGTAGTGGGCGCACTGCAGAATCTGCTCGCGCTCTTCAGGGGTGGTCATCCGAATCGGTTCCACCACCTTGATTCGGAACGGCTCGATAATCGTACGAAATGGCATTGCAGGCTCCCTCGCCTTAGAGGATTATACCCTGCAAGCTGCGCACGGAGCTGGAGGAGGCGAAGCCGGTGTATATTGGTCACGAGGTAGACTATCTGTATGATGGTCAAATGCCCGTGTGGGGGCAGGAGTATGAGGATGGCGTATTGCAGCAGACGCGGGTAAACTTTTTAGGCGCGCGTGGGATAGAAGCGGTGGTGACAATAGACCATACGCGGGGCAATCAGGTGAGTTTGCGGTGGTTGCTGTACGATGGGCACGGCAACCTGATGCGCACGCTGTCGCCTGACTATACCCTTTCTGCTTTTCAGTGGCGTGGGGTATGGGGTGAGGTGCAGGGTTCACTGGGCACGGGCAGAGGCTACTGCGCGAACTTAGGTCATCCGGAAGATGAGACAGGCTTGGTCTATATGCGTGCCCGCTACTACGAGCCAGCCATGGGCAGGTTTATCAGTGAAGACCCTGCACGGGACGGAGTGAACTGGTATCTGTATGCCGATGGGAATCCGGTGAACAGGGTGGATGTAGAAGGTAAAAAAGCCTTAGATGCGATGACTCAAATCACAATCGTAGCAATGCTAATAGGCTTCATGTCTTCATTGGGAGCATATATTGCTTATGGTCAGTTAGGGCTGGACAGTTTGACTCAGTCAGCTAAAGCTGGTTTATTCGCAGGTGCAGTAAGTTGGTTTGTTGCTTGGGTCGCAAAATATCTTTGGGGAACGGAGGGATTAGCTGCTCGGATTCCGCTTAGAGTAGGTTACGCTAAAGGTTTCGCTACGGTCGGGATTTCTGCACTAGCTGCAGGTATAGGCTTCACTCTGTTATACCGTGCAGGTCAAGCGCTGTTTGAGATATTTCTCATGGAAATGGAAGATCAGCTGTTTCGCCTAGCAAAGGAGGGAATGGAACATTCTTTTGGACACTAAATTATGATATATATTTTAGGGGTAGAGATGATGAATTTCCATTTACAGATTCGTGGTTATAAAAGGTACTTCTTTTTTGTTTTGTTCTTTATTTTATTGCTGTTGGTTTATGGAGCAGAAGGCTTAGTGATTGGTCGCTCATTCAGTAGTGTGTGGAATGCAATGCTGGTCGCACTACCGAGAGTGATAGGAATTACTCTTGCGCTTGCCTTTTGCTTCAAGATGCTTGACTGGCTCCTGCCCTTGAAGGAATCTATGAATGACCAAGAGACCGATAGCGTAGATCAAAGGGAGAGCAAGCCAAGTCTTCTAAAAGTGTTTGTAATTGTTAGCCTGGCATCACTGCTGATTGGACTGGGAGTGGGTTTGCTCTATCGCATAAGCAATATGTTATTGAAAATGATTCTAAAATGAGTTATCGGGTAATGAGGGGACAGTGAGAATCAACCATACACGGGGCAGTTGCAGCAGCCGTTTGGCAACAGACCATGTTGTTAGGTGCCATCGCGAGTATAGGGGCAGAAAATGAGTAAGGAATTTCTAAAAATTATCCTAATAGCCTTATGCTTGTTTACTTTATGGGCACTGTGGCGTTTTGTGCAGCCACAGTGGCGCTGGTTATCACCTATCAAGAGGTGCGTGATAGCTCTTTTGCTTGTTTCGTTATGCGTCTCTTGGGGAGGTGCTTTGATGGGTATCCGATGGGTTTGGGTATTAGGTACGCTTGGAGTATCGGTGAGTATACTTATCAATTTGTATCTACTTCATCGTGAGGCAGCGAATGGATGAACGCTTATCATTATATCACCGAGCGCACCTGACTGATCTAACCAGAATCGGCTAAGCGTGCCCCAGAGAGCGCACGAGTAGCTGTGAGGTATACTTGCTTTGGGTGAGAACCGATGCGCATTATCAAAGGCATCTATGAACAGGGCACTATCCGCCTGCTGGAGCCACTGGCTCTGGCGGACCAACAAGAGGTCACTCTCTTGCTGGTGGAACCCGACTTGAAAGACCATCCTGCTCTGCGCTATGCCGGCATGCTCCGCGACCTGACCCCCGAAGAGCAGCAAGCATTTGAGGCGTCGCTCCACCAGCGAATTCGCTGGACTCGCTTCTGGAAGCCATGAGGCGCGGACTGCTGGATACGGATATGTTATCTTATTACCTCAAGGGCGTGCCGCAGGTAGTGGATCGGGCACGGGAATATCTGGCGCAGTTTGGGGTGTTAGAGTTCAGCGTGGTAAGTTATTACGAGGTACGGCGTGGCTTGGAGTGGGCAGCGGCTTATCGGAAGGTAGCCGAATTTGAAGCGTTCGTGGATATGTGCATCGTGTGGGACTTAGATCGGGTTGCAGCCCAGGAAGCCGCGCAGATTAGTCAGGCGTTGCGGGTGCGTGGGGAGTTGATAGAGGAGGCTGATATCTTGATAGCGGGCACGGCACGGGCGCGTGGTTTAGTGGTGATTACGCATAATGTGCGTCATTTTCGTCGGATAGAGGGTCTGGAGGTGGAGGATTGGTTAGCGGAAGGATAGAAGCGGTGGTAGCGATCGACCATACACGGAGCAATCAGGTGAGTTTGCGCTGGTTGCTGTATGACGGGCACGGCAACCTGGTGCGCACGCTGTC